>Ga0209639_1000079_pt1 | contig 152160 bp, 106 predicted proteins | sample EPASupsiteHSE605_FD_187268 | JGI IMG/M metagenome (GOLD analysis project Ga0209639, IMG submission 187268) | Bioremediated contaminated groundwater from EPA Superfund site, New Mexico - Sample HSE6-05 (SPAdes) (version 2) | ecosystem: Environmental > Aquatic > Deep subsurface > Groundwater >...
TATTTGAAGAATCCAAGCTTCTGTTTGGTTTCTCTTCCATCATTATGTCGCATTTTTGCTCATTCGAATCAGACTTTCTCTTTATCTTCTTTAGAACAATTCTTGATTGGATGTATGAAACATCATGGAACTGGAGCTCAGTGTATTCTAAACAAGATCAAATACCAAAAGCCTTCAGATATCTCAGAATTGAACCGATTTCTCCAAATCATCTCAATTAATGACGCAAATGATATATATGATAACACTAATCATGCTCTATTATCATTTCAAAGAGAATTTGAATCATTAAGAGCTGAAAACGAGAAACAATCTGATATTATTCAACAAACAGTTGCAGAAATGAAAAGAATTTTGCAGAAATATGAACAAACAGTGAACGAGATGAACATTAGACAAGAAAATCAAGACAAAGTTATACAAGAGTTGAAATCAGAGATTATTTCTGCTAAAGCGACAATAGGAGAGCAAAATATTAAGATCCAAGAAAAAGATTCGAAAATTACCGAGAACCAAAGGTTGATACAGGCTAAAGATGAAACTATCAAAGAACAATTAGCACAGATTAAGATATCAAACCAAGGTGACGGGATTCCATTTAAGAACGATCTATTTTCAGGTATTTTAGATGGAATATATAGAAAAACTGGGAGGAAATTGGCTGATTCAGGTGAAGTTGTGGTAACTGCTTCAAGTGATAATGGTTTCAAACCAATAGGTGTGTTGAAGAATGATGGTGATGATCGCTGGTGGAGTAATGACATCGCCAATTCATGGATAATGTTTGATTTCCAACAAAAAAAGGTTTCAATAACATCCTACTCAATGAATCCCAGAAATAAAACCAAATCATGGAAAGTTGAGGGATCAGAAAATGGATCAACATTCATAACCCTTGATAATAGAGTTGATACTACTGATTTTAAGAACAGTAATGATAATTATAATGATCCTAGTGCTCAAAAGAACTTTCCAGTCCAGCCTAATAATCAATTTTATAGATACATTCGATTCACATCCACAGGTAAGAATTGGGCAAACAATGATTATTTCGCTTTGTGGCGTGTTGAGTTTTTTGGTTTTATAAAATATGATTAGCTTGCTTATAAACATTGCTTTCATATACATTAATTTCCAGAAAAGCTAAGAGACGTTTGATGACTCAAGTGTCCAAAACTTTGCTTTATGGTCATCGTATGGCTTTCACAATAGCTTATTCTTTCCAGATTATTAGTACTGTTTTTGTAAGTTGCCAAAGCGACAGTCATGGAGGGGCTGTTTACCTTAATAATCAACTTTTAAATTGTACTATAATGTTTTGTTCATTTGATTCATGTATCACAACAGCATCTAATGGACACGGTGGTGGCATTGCTGTTCAACAGAGTTTCAAAACTGTCATCAGTTATTCCTGCTTTATGAAATGTCGTGGATATCGCTGTCCCGGAGCATTAATATGGGGTATTTCAAATGCCCCAAATCAATATTGCATGGAGGCGCATAATAATATGACAAGTGAGTGTAATCCAGATACATCTGGTGGCGGATCATCATATTACTCGCTGGGATTGCTTTTTTATTACAACAACAATGTTACAAAATCTATAACCAATGATATATCAGCAGGCTTTTACTTTGGAGTTAACTCAAACTCAATTTGTGGCAGATATATTACTGTTTCGCTTTCACAGGGACCGGGATTGTTTGGCCATGCTATTTACAATAATGGAATACGGAATATCATAGAATATGCCAACTTTATTTCATCATATGTATCTCCGACCGGCGGATTAGTACATTTGCATATTATGTCTAATACTGTAGTACTGAAGAATTCTGCCTTTTCTAATTGCTCCTTTGCCAACGCTGTTAAGCGACGCGATTCAACTGGAACTGTCGAATTCGTCGATTGCTCTTTTGACTCCAATAGTGCTGGGTCCTCCTTCATTCATGCATCAACAATCAACTGTGTTTTCTCATCCAATCCAACACTGAACATTCACAAAGTTCTCGAAACCAACATATGCTGGGTAGATAACATGCAGTTGAATCCCCCATACACAAAAATTGTCGTCTTCTATAGGCACATATTTCTCACCATATTCTCCCAGTTTATAACAATGTAAAGAATAATTTTATCGCAACGATTATGTAAAATGTAAAGGCCGTATCTTTACAACTTAAGAAAAAGGTACTTTTGTTCAATAAAAATGGCAACAAACGAAATTACCCTAAAGGTTGTTGTTATAGGAGATTCATCAGTTGGAAAAACATGTGTTTCTCTCAGGTATTTAACTGGTGAGTTTTCAAGTCAAACCAGACCCACAATTGCCGCCGGGTTCTGCAACGCCAAAGTGAAGCTCGGAAAGACTGATATTGACCTCCTTATTTGGGATACAGCAGGCCAGGAAGCGTATAGAGGCTTAACTTCCCAATACTATCGTGATGCGAAGGTTGCATTAATCGTTTTTGACTTGACAAACCCAGCAACCCTGAACTCTGTTACAGAGTGGCATCAACGACTTACTGATGCAAACCGCGAATCAGTTGTATGCGTTCTTGTTGGAAACAAGGCTGATTTACCTAATCGTCAAGTATCCACAGAACAAGGTGAGTCTGTGGCAAATGATATTAAGGCTTTATATAGAGAAACTAGTGCTTTTACTGGGAAGGGAATTAACGAAGTTTTTGAGGACGTTTGCGAGGAATATCTTCGCCTGCATCCTACCCAAGGTGGCCAACCAAAACCATTTGATCTTCATGGCACTGGGAATGTAAATGGATCAAATGACAAGTGCAAATGCTAAAAACTTCAAAATTCAGCATTTTTTTAAATATTAAACGGCCATATAATTCTAAACGGTCACATAATTAATAGCAAAAAATACACATAATGAATCTATCAGCATTAAAAAACGCCCCACTTTATGGAATAAATACCAGGCCGGTACCTTCTATAACATTAACAGGAAAAGCAAAGCCGCCATATCTGGTAATCAAAAATGATATCGAAGAGGACTCTTTTTCTATACATACTCACAAAAGGCATAATTCTGACCAATTACCTGATGTTCATACAATAATGAAGACTTCAAATTCATGGACTGAATCAATGGATCCTAGATTAGAGCTCCTCCTCCCAACTTCTTTAATAGAAGAAATATCTGATAAAGAAAGTTCTAGTGCTGCATTATCTTTAGACGGGTTTGAAGGGATTTTTGCTGATAAAGGAGCAGAAGAGGCCAAAAAATATTTTTCTGATCTTGTGGTGCAAGAAACTGATGAAAAAGAAAAAGGGAAGCTATATAGATCTGCAGCGGAAATTGCAAAGAGATTATCTGAAGTGAGAATGGCATTGGATTTTTACCAATGTGCATGTTCTGTTGATCCATCCACCCCTGCATCATGGATTGATAGAGCAAAGCTGTTGGATGAGCTTGGTGAATACAAAGAAGCCGAAACAATCTTGTTTGAAGGCTCACAAAGGGTGTCCCATAGTGAACAAATCGTAAGAAAGCTGCTCAAATCTTATGAAAGGACAAATAATCTCGATGCGGCAAGGAATTTTTTGGTTGATTCAATGAAAAGAAAATCATTTGAAGAAGATTTCATCCTTGTCGAGGGATCTTTATTTGAATTAAGGCAAGGAAATGTGGTACAGGCAATGAAAATTCTCGAATCTGTGAGAACTAGAAGCAGCTGGAAAGCAAATGTATATAGTGAATTAGTCCAATTTTTTGAAAAGAGTGGAAATACAGATTCAGCTTTTGATATTGTGGAAGAGGGAACAAAATTAAACCCAAGGAATGCTGTAGTGTGCCAGGCTTATTTGAAACATCAAAAAGATCCATTGAAAGCAATAGATATTCTAAGAGAAACCAGTGTTAAATGGACAGCCGAATTCAAGGATAAAATGACTAATGTTGTATGCGAAAGACTCGCAGAATGTGGAGAGATTAAGGAGATGAGAAATTTAATGGCCGAATCGTTGGCCGCCTGCTCATCAAAACAAAGATATAAACTATTATTATTTGCTGCAGTTATCGAGCTCATTCATGGAGAGCATGCAATTGCTCCATTATTGTTGGAGATCACCTTAAGAATTACACCATTCAAGTCAAAGCCTCTTGTATCAATACTCCTTGCGAAAGTGTTCGAATTGGATGGGCATTATGACAAAGCAGAAGCATTATTTCAGGCAATTGCGTCTGAATTTAGTGCAGAGTGGAGGATCTTTTTGGAGTTCGCTCAATTTTATATTCATAGAAACAACATTCATGCTGCAATTGAAATCCTCAAATCAGCATTAAAACTTCACCAAGGCAGTGGAAGGTTGTGGGCATTCAGGGTTCAACTCGAGGGGTTTAATAGTGTTGAATCACAAATAAATATCCTGAAAGCTTCAATTCAAGCAGTTCCCAAGAGTGGAGAAGTTTGGTGCGAAGCAGCTAGAATTGCTATGAATCCTTTATCTGAGTACTTTAATACAGAAAGTGCTAAGTTATATTTGGATTTTGCTTACAGATTCACTCCACAGCATGGTGACACATTGATAGAAATGCTTAGGGTTGAATTACTTGAAAAAGGATTTAGTGCTGATCTTAGTTCAATCAGGCAAAAATTCATAAGTAGCGAAGGAAACTATGGACAATTGTTTTTATTCATAAAACATCTAAATGATAGGCCAATGAATGAAGTGTTTGACGATGCTGTTATAGAGGTAAAGAAAGACATACAAAAACACTCTCGAATATACGCAAGGGCTCTTGCAAGAAGCTCATTTGTAATAAAATCAATATTTGAAGAAGAACAGAAGCTGAAAAATAGCAAAAAAGAGCTCTCACCATCCCTATTCGTGTTTGGACTCACAAGAGTTGGAGAAATGATGCTGGATCCCCAAAACTGTGAAACAAAGGAACAAAAAATGAGTATTATTATTGGTACATCTGCCTGCTCGCAGTGAATGTTGAGCCAGATGTTGTAGAGCAAATAAAAAAGTGTTTGATCTAAGATTTTTACCACATGGATCAAAAAAATCCGACGAACCGGAATCGAACCGATGACCCCGGGATTTCCACCCTTTCTACAGTCCCATGCTCTACCCCTGAGCTACCGTCGGATCCATTTTTTGCTGTTCATGTGGTCTTCTGAACAAATATCATGACATGTAATAGCTAATTCATGTGAATCTATATGAAGATTCCTTGTAATATATATTAGATTAGTTATAAACGCAAAAAAATGGAGGGGAAAAAAATAATTTATCAACCAATTAACTTTGAAGTGCTTCTATCTCCGTTTTTAACTCTTCTATTTCTTCCTTAAGCTTCAAAAAGATCGTTATCAACTCTTCTCTTGATTTTTCTTTAGGCATATCGACATTGCGAGATGTTGTTTTTTTTGGTGAATTAGATTGGAAAGGCAATTCCCGATACGTAATTATATTCCTTTTTTGAGGAAGAACCCTATCTTTAGTTGATGCTCTAAGAGAATTCATTCTTGTAAAATAGCGTTATAAATTTTTAATTACAAAACACTAGAATCAGAGGATTCTGCATGTTCTCGACTGCTTGGGTGGAGGAGTTAAATATGTTTCAGCAAGCAGCTGATCCCTCGATTTTACTGGATCAAGCACAACCGGTTCTAGCTCAGTATTACGGAATTTGATCATTTCTTCGACTTTTTCATCATCTTCGCTGTTATTTCCACTTATAATGTTTGTTTCGTTTAAAGGAATTGGAATCGCTTCTCTTGGTATTTGAACTTCTTCATCTTCTGATAATTGGATAGAAATTGATGAATCGCTATTATCATCATGAACTACAGTGTTATTATCAGGAATCGAAGGTGCTTCTGCAGAATTGTTCTCGCTCATTTTTAATTCTAAACGATCAGTAAAATTGATAATAAACATTTATTTTTGTGAATAAAGGAGGAGGGGTCTTTTGCCGGGTGCTGCAGTAAATGGTCTTTTGACGCTTTGAGTAGTTTGAGGCCTTGGTACTGCTATTGTTTGAGGGAATCCGAATCTACTGTTATATGTATCTTCTTGTTTTACAAGTTGAACTTTGTATGTTTTTAGATCTAGGGTTGCATTATTTAGTTGATTTGATCTGATTTTGAGGGAATTTTCAAGTCTTTCCAATGGAGACACTTCTATTTGAGACAATTTCGCCTTATTGTATTCGATTTTTTTGGCGAATTGTTCGATTGTGTTATCAAGTGCTGTCAGTTCATCCATTTTGATTGATCTATATTGGTGGATTTGCTCTTCGTATGACAAAATTGTTGATTTAATCTTTTTTTGAAATCGTTCAGATTCTTCAGATTCCTTTTTATTGAGTGTTTCTCTTTCATTTGATAATAACTTTTGATACTTCAAAATCTCATCATTGATCACATCTATTTCATTCTTCATATCTTTTAACAAATACTCTTGTTTCAACTCAATTTCATTTGATGATTCAATTAGTTGGTAATGATTTGTCACAGATTTAATAGATTCGATTTTTCTATCATACTCATTGATTAGATTCGAATATAATAACTCGGATTCGATCTTAGCACTATTTAGTTGTTCTTGATACTCGAATATTTCATATAAATCAATTCTTTCTTTCAACAGTATTTCAAGATCATATATTGTGTCATCAAGATTACTTAAATTTGTTTTCGGAAAATCAATAGTTTGTAAAGACAAATTCCTATTCTTTTGTAACATCAAGACTCCTTCGTGTCTTCTTTTTTCTTCGTTAAAAATATTTTCATATTGTTCATATAATTCATTTCTTTCTTGATAAATATTTGATTTAATGATATCGATTGTAATAGGATTATCTATTAATATATTCTGATTAGGTATCTGAATACATGAATATTCCAGGGTCAATTCATTCATCAATTTTTTATATTCCGATAAAATAATCTCCATATCTTTAAAATTAGTAGCATTCTTTCTGATCTCATCCAATACTCTATTCTTCCGTAAAAATACAAGTTCTTGCTTCTCACGGTATTCCTGCTCAAAAAGATTCTCTTGCATTTTTATAATAAGCTGATCTTGTTCCTTCATTTCTACTAATTCGCAAAAGTACTTTGTTTTGATATTTGAAAAATGATTGTTATCAATATTTGGCAACATTGATTGAAAGATTCCATCATGTTTCTTAATAATACTTTTCAAATCATTTAGTAAGGAATCATATTCAAGTTTCAACTGCAAAAAATATTCGTATCTATTCAGTCTGAGCTCTATCTCTTTCCTCATATTATTTTGAATATTAAAGTATTCTTCCTTTCTCTTTCGTATTTCTTCTTCAAAAAAATAATTTATCGAATCAATACACTCAGAGTCAATAGAATTATGGCTATATATAAGTGAAATATTAGATGCATGGTCTGTATCTGGCAATTGACTTAAATATTCATCAATGCTGGTAATTATTCCTGAAAGGGAATTCAAATAGCTTTGATACTGAATCTGCTGAATTTTTTTCAAAGATTCATAACCCATCAAAATACTGTTTTCAAAACATCCTTCAGCAGAAACAATTTCATTCAATTGTACCTTATATCTACCATATTCAGATTGATAAGAATTAATGATATCATTACACCTATTCTTCAAATTATATATCGAAATCTTAATACTCGAAACTATTTTCTCAATATCTTTTTCCATTCGGACTATATCAACATTTTTTACAGGTACTTGAAAATGTGTGAATTGATTCTCAAACAAATTAACAGACCCAATCTTTTTGAAAGATTGTTTGAGACCTGCTAATGTTTTCGCAAATTCATTATCAAGTTCATGAAATTGAATTTGTGTTTGCTCTTGTAATGCTTGCATCTTATCTCCCAATTGTATTTCAACCTCGGCGACATCTTTAAGATGATCTTCATATTTTTTTGATCTGTTATTGCACATATCTTGAATATTATTATCAAAAACCCTACCAAGATTTCTTGATTGCTCATCAATCATTGAAGTTATATTTAATAAACCAACTTTCATATTTCTAATTCTCCTTTTTATCATTGCCTCGAATTCTGTCATTTCTGATTGGATTGAAACAATAGAAGATTCAAAATTATTCCGCAAATCAGAACTCTGTTTGTGTAACAAAATTTTATTAGTATTATCTGCATTTGTACGCAAATTTGAAACAGTTTCGGATAAATTATTATAAATTCCGCAAGCTTTTGTACGAATACTCCACAATTCTTGCGAAACCAGCATTCCCATATAATTTTCATGCTCAATCTCTTCAGCTATCGTAAAATCTAAATGAGTAATCAACTTTATGAGTTGACTCAGCTTTTTACTGACTAAAAAGAGCAAAGAATCATCATCCATTTTTTAAAATTTCTCAAAATACTCAACAAATTTTGGCTTTTCCAGGTATTTGGCATAGTCTAGAGCAGTTTTCTTAAAGAAAAGCGTCTTATACCCTTATTCACCGCCTTTGGATTTGCTCCGCATGAGATTAAAAGCTCAATAATATCCATATTTTGATTAATTATTGCTTGATGTAGGGCAACTAGATATATATTTAAAGAACATCATATGTTCCACAATGAATTTCGAGGTTAGCTCCATTATCCATTAAAAACTTAACCATAACAATATTTTCTTCGTTAACTGCTATATATAATGGAGTTTCAAGAGATTAGTTAAGATTTCATTATTGTCTTTTGAGTTAATGCACAAACCTTGTTCCAAGAAATATCTCACAATTTCAATAAATCCATATTTTGTTGCTATGTGCAAAGGATAGTTTTTATCACTTTCAATAGTTTGAGAAAGAGGCCATATTTGCCTTACGCAATCAATATACCCATTCTTGCAAGCATATGATAATGCATTATACCCATTCCTGTCAATAGAATCAAATGATAAACCATATTCAATGAGTATTTGGATTACAAAATGATGACCATTTGTTGAAGCAATGTGTTGAGGAGTTCTATGATTTTCTAAACGAGAAAATAATATATTAAATATTCCATTTATCAGTTAAATTGAGATTTGCTCCATTTTCCAGTAAATATCGAACGGCATCAGCATTTCCTTTTTCACATGAATCAAAAAGTGGAGTGTAACAATGACAAAAAAGAGACCTCTCTGACAAATTGAATTCAAATCGGCTCCAAAATTATGAAGAAATTTTATAATGTCAGTATTGCCATTCATAGCAGCATAATGGATAGGTGTTGTATCAAAATGGAAGAAAACAAATAATGAGTAAAAACGGATATAAATCTCCAATATTTGGGTCTGCTAAATTTAATATAAGATTCTCGACAGTATTGAATAATCCATACTCACAAGCATAATGAAGGGGTGTTTTACCATATTGCTTTTTTAAAAAACTAATACAGACCAAGAAAACACATCCTTTATATTTATATCTGCTCCCTTATCAACTAGCAATTTGACAATTTGTTCATTCTTATTCTTAATACCATATATTATGGGTGTGCGTTGTTATATACTCAATATATTCTGCTGTCCACACAATTAACATTACCTCCATTTTCAATAATATATGAAATGAATTTTTCACAGTTATACTTTGCAGCGAAATGAATCATCTGACAATTAATTAAATAGAATTTAAATATTTTGATCGAAAATCAACTTCCCAATTGATATTTCTATGTTAACTTGGCTAAAAAAATCCTCTTCTTCAAAAACTATTCCACTTCTCATAAACAATGCTAAAGGTGTATAGTTGTTAATAAGAAACTCTTTCTAAAGGTCCAATAATGATATCATCTTTTGAATTGAGATTGGCCCCTTTGGAAATGAGATAAAAGAATACTTTATGGTTTTTATTTGAGGCTGCTAAGTGAAGAGGAGATTGATAATAAAAACTATACGATTATGATTAATCAAACAATATCAATATCTGGGTAATCAATCATCCCCCATTTTTCTATGATAATTTTAACAATATCAAAAGCATCTTCAATAGAGGCATAGTGAAGAGGTGTACGCTTATAAAACTAATATTAAATAAAATAAATCAAATGTCAACTCATCTGGAATTATTGGGTTAGCACCTGCATGAAGTAGGATATGGGCAATTTCAAAATACTGTTTTCTCATTGCTAAACAAAGAGGAGTTGAATTATGTCATCAAAATGACTTAAATTATTATTGGTGGTATTAATATCAACATTTTGTTCTAATAAAAATTCTAATAATTTGATGTTTCCATTTAGAACTGCATAGTGAAGGGGATGATTTCCAAAAAAAAACAATTCAAATATCAATAATATACAAGGAAAACTAAATTTTTCATGAATATCAGCTCCATGAACAACAAGAAAACGTATGAAAACTAAGTCATTCCCTCTAAAATACTGATAAATTAATGAATCTCCTTTAAAAACCATAAAATTACCTCTTTTTTCAGATTAAGATCATATCCATTTTGAATAAGATACAACACAAAATATAGGTTTTTCGAATGAACAAAAATACTTAGAGGTACATTATAATTCAGAATTATCCATTCAGCTATTTCATTCTTTCTCCATACTGATGAATTAAAAGCAAATTCTCCTATAGATTTTTCATCAATAAATGGAACACACAAATGGAAAATATCAAGGTTTCCACCATATATTGAGTCCATAATTACATTTTGAGAAATAAAAAAACCATTTATAAGGAGGTGTTTGAAACATTTAAGAGATGAAAAGCAGGCAGAAACCGACAGAAGTGATAGGTCAGCAGGAGAATTTATCCATTCGAATATACTCCATACAACTTTGTGATCCTTTCTAGGGATTTCCATTTCTTTTAGAGAATCAATATCATCAAATTTCAGAATATACCCAATCTCACCGATTTTCCATCCATCATTTATAACCTGCTTTCTATTGCCAATAAATGATAATACCTTCTTATGTGATGAATTGATATACTTGTGAAACTCTTTAATTTCATCAATATACTCTTCAAACATGATTATTTGCATGCTCTGGTATTCTTTTTTAACCTCTTGAATGATGAAATCTGCTTGAAAAAGATTGGCTTGATAAAGATACAGCGCCAACCTTGGAAACTCTTTGAAAATCATCCCAAAACAAATTTCTTGCTTATAAATCACATTTGGATTGTGTTGAAAATAGAATTCCACAACATTCCCAATTTTTTCAAGAGAAAATGGATTATTTTTCCCATGGAAGATTACCTCTCTTGTTAAAAAACAAACATCCAAATCAATAACATCATCACATTCCCCACTATTAATTCTAGTCTGGAATACTAAACGATTACGGATTTCATTAGGAATTGACTCTCCATCTTCAATTTCAAACATTTATTAAAAACCAGTTATCGATTCGGTTGACATTTTTTTCTGAACCTCCTATTATTATTGAATTAAAGAAGCGAAATACTCCTTCAACTTAGTTATCTAATGAGAAATCTAGAGCATCAATAAATATCCAAGTTATCAATATCATATATTTATTGCATTTTTCAGCTAGTCATTTTATTCATCAATAATAAAGGATGACTTTTTGAAGATCTTGATGATTAAAACTGTTAATACAAGATATGAGGTTCATAATATGAATAGGGTTTCTTTTAACTGTATAAAAAGGCGATAAATTTTCTTTGAATATTTCACAGTCAACGGCACATCAAAAAAAAGAATGTACACAGTGCATGTTCTAGAAGGGAAGGATCTTTATTATAAGAGCGACCGATATCCTTACAGTTATGTTATGGTATATTGTGAAGGAAATGGCCGATTTTTGTTTGGTAACACAAACCGAATCAAGAACGAGAGTAACCCACAGTATGATCCTCATCGATACAAGCCTATGCACTTTCCTATGGTTCTTGGACATAAAATTGGATTTAAAGTATTTCACCACCGGTCCATTTTTTCAGACGTTTTGGTTGCTGAAGGTGAAGTTTTATTAGATCTCATTAAGATTGGAGAAATTAATCATATTGAACTCGATCCCATTTTTGAACAAAAATGCAAACCAAGTCTTTATTTTCAAGTTAGTTTACCCGAGCATCCATTTCCAGTGAAGAAGTTGAGCAAAGATTTGTTCTTTTCATATGTTACATATAGTCCAGGTTTTGAAAACAAGAATGCTAGTGTTGGTTTCAAGCATTTTTATATTCATTCATCTATCAACGAAGGCGAGATTCATTGTATTTATCCCGGAGATGAAGTTCCTGGAGCTAAATCGAACAAAGAAGCACATTATATGACATCAACAGGAAAAACACATGTTTTTGAGATTGATTACAGTGACATGACAATTCAGCGATCATTTGGATACCATGGTGATGGTACATTTGTTATTATTCCATGTGTTTATTGTCCAGATCGATTCCAAGGTACAATGATCATCAATATTGTTGGTCCTCGAGATCACTATAGTTTTGATAAAACATATGGATGGGCAGATATCAGGTTTTATGGTCGAGAAGAGTTGTTTTTATCTCGCCAAATACCATTTGTTGTTGAATCTCCTGGTTGGTACAGTGCTCCTCTTGTTTTCAAAGAGTTTCTTAATGAACCAATCACTATTCCATCATTCTATTCATCAGAAAGCGATGTGTGTTTGATTCGAGATTTGATTCCACATATTATTCCAAATGGTGTTATCACATGGACTCGAGTATTTTCCACAGAGTCATCACCAATTGATTTTGAGAAATCAGTTAGAATCAATGGATTGCAGTGGCCAGAATCAGTATGTGTTGAGATTGGATGGAAGGGATGTGTTACTAATCTATTTTTGAAACCCAAGACATTTTCTTTTTGTGGTGTTAAATTTGATAGCAAGAAAGGGATCAAATATATCCACAATGAACCAGAAGAAGAAGAAATCACTGATTCAAATGGAGAGAAAAAGACTATTGTTCACATGAGAACCATGGATGGAGAAAAGACATCAATCACGTTTTCAGAAGTTGATCCTGAAGTATCATATATTATGATTACTGCCAAAATTTCATGGGAAAGCTTCAAAGAAACGAAAGATTGTTACATTCGCATTGCTAATTTGAACAATAAGTGCGAACTATCATACACACGACTTGAATATCCCTCAAGAAAGACAATTTTTGGCATATTTTATCGAAAGCATGGTAATGTTTGGGAATTCATGCCATCATTTGAACATGGTTCCAAATACAATCGAAAAGAGTACATTCAACGAGTCTTTCCATCCTAAAGATTTTCCCCATTTCTTCTCTTGTTTCTTCACATGGCTTGCCTGTTTTTCAAATCATACTCTCTGGCGACTGGAAGAAATGATGCCATTTAAAAAATCAGAAAGAAAAGAATATCAAGTTAAAATCCTTTTAATTTTTTGAAAGATCTGTGTTTTCAACAAGAAGTTCATATTCTGATGTGCCATTTCTTGAATGCTGACTTAGCATTTGATTACAAAGATACACTAGATTGTCAGATGTTGAGCATCGAGCCACTGTTGTACAGAATGAATCATACACATTTATTGGATGGATATATGATTTGATATTAGGGTAACTAATTATTTCATCAGAATCTCCCAAATTGTCGGTTATTACAGAATCTTTGGTTTGAATACTAATATGGTACCTTGGTTCTTCTTTTTCAAATTGTGTCCCTGATTGATAGTGTGTATCTAATGAATCAAATGTAATTAAATATGGCATGTGAAATTTGAAATAATCATTTCCAATTAATGATTGAGCAATATAGCCTCCTATTGATTGACCAACAATAATGGGATTAAAAAGTTTTTGAGTACTTAAAAAACTAGCAATTTTGTCAATTTCATTAATAATATAGGTCTTACCAAAAGTTAGGGAAACATAGTAAAGAAAGTTTTGTTCCTTTTCACTCTGGCTGTTAATGACTGATAAAAATGGAATGAAATTTTCAAGATATCCAGGTAAGGTATTAAGAATATATGTTTCAAAAAACAAAGATAATTGATATTTGGTATTGATTCCAGAAAGAATAATATAGGTGATGTTGGATTTTCGATCAAATAGAATTGATGAAGGATATGAATCACTGATTTGAACAAACTCAAATGATGAATTCTCATAGTTCATACCAAATATTTGTTTGAAAACAGAATTAAAAGACTCAAAATATTCAGATTTGATAATTGTCTTATTATTTGGATCTTTTTTCAGAAAGAAAGGGAATAGAGGCAAACTAGAAATATTGATCATTGGAATTGCATATGGATTCCCTAAATAGCAAGATGAAGGGATAAAACTATGACTTTGGTTACTTGTTTGGCTGATGGAGGTATATGAAAATGTATGATTGTTTGGAATTAGAATGAATAAGACTATGATTGATAGTATGATTGAACTGATCACCATTAAAAAAAGTAAAATACTAATAAACATGTTAATAAACTTAATGTTTCGCTTATTCTCTAAGTTTGCCTTTTTTTGAAAGAGAATTGAGAAATTTAATATCATAGTTAATGGAGAAAAAATCAAAATTTCAATAATACTAGAGGAACTTTCCTTAAAAATGATTGAACAAATCAACGAAATAATACCAAAAATTTTATGTGTATTAATGGTTCTCCACTCTAAAAATGAATTGCATTGAGGATCATTAGAAAATAGTGATAGTTCTTCCATTTTGTGGATTTCAATTGGATCAAAAATGTTCCATAAAAGATTTTCTTTTTGTTTCTCATTTTGCGAATCATGTTCTTCTGGATTCTCATCAATTTCCTGAAATTCGATTTCTGTTTCTTTTGATTTTCTGAACATTGATTTGATAACCATTATCCATTGCGATAGAACAATAAAGAATAATAAAAAGCATGTGGCACTAAACGATATTGTGAAAACAAATGAGATTCCTACCTTAACCAAATAAAATGCCATTATCACCTCAAAAACTATTAGGAATATTAATTGAAAACGAGATTCAAGAAGTGTTATGGTTTTTTCTTTAAGTTTGTCCTTCAATATTCCTGGTTTAGCAATGTCCATAAGTACATTGAAGTAATCCAGAACAATTTTTACCGATATTCCAAAAATAATATAGTATGTATAGAAACCAGAAAATATTCTCATCAGTATTTTGAAAGAATCTCCATAAAGAGAACCCATAACGGATGTGCAAATAGATGTGAGGTTATTCACAACAACAAACAAGCCCAAAATAACAAAATAAGTCATCATAACATATTGGTACATAAATCCTAATATATATCCAATTGCTAAAACAATTGAACCTAACAATTCTTTGACTTCCATATTATGGTCTGTTTATATTATATTGGTGACATATTTTGGAATTGAAATCAAATAATATTTGACATTTTTTGTTTTATACCAATCTGGTTGATTCATTCATACTCATTTATCGGTTTACACAAATAACACCAACATAATTGGAAATATCGAGTATATAAATTGAATCTTGGTTTATTTTCTATCAATAAATGGTGGTAAAACAAAAAAAAATCAGAAACATGATCTGTCATCAATTCTTTCCATTTATTTCCAATAAACCTTAATAATTCCTCCAGTAACCATGGAAGAAAGCCCACCCCAGTATTTTGGATATGTTTTAATACTTTTATAATTATTGGTACAGTGCTCCATTTGGAACCTTTTTCAATAGTTGTGGAACCAATAAGCATACCATTTCTGTTCTTTATAATGTTCTCATTTATTGTCTTATGGACAATAACATTCTAATATAACTGAGAGATCGGATTCTAATCGTTCTTATGATGTAGGATATTGTTTTCAGATACATTATAAAAACTCAATTTCCCGTTTTTCATAAAAAATATTTTGGATTCATTGTTTTCTTTTGTTGATTTGCTTTCTCCTTTTAACATATATGTTTATGACAATATAGTCTGTCTAAAAGGATATTAATATAATAGTTTTAGGATGATTCGAGAAAAATCATTTGTCCAAGCCTCAGAATAGAATAGCCTTCAAAAAGTGTCATTATTAGATCATGGAAGAGAAGATTGCATTTGAACGCTTTCTTTATGAAGATGAAAATGAAATCAAAGTACATGATATCGAGTTTTGTGTTGATCGAATAATAATGTTACCTAAGATTCGTCCTCATCAACTTGAAAAAGCAGTGAGTTTATCAGTTGAGTATTGTTCTAATGCTGATTTTCGTCGAAGAATGTTAGAGAAATCAGTTAAATATCCAGTTTTGATTTATCGATTGTACAAACTTGGTATTTTTGATTTTGAAGAAATCGAACCATTCCTGAGAAATAGAGAGACATTCTTGTTATGTTATTATTTTCGGAAAAAGATCAGTGATTTTGAATCTTTTATCAAAAACAAGGACATGCCTAGTAGATTCAAACAAGGATTCTTCGAGTATCAGAACGATATTGATACACTTATCGAATATGGCTTTCATCCTTCAAGCATTGAGTATTGTCTTAAGTATGATGTTATTGATGATTTCGTATATTTCGACATAATGAATGCAGAAGTTCAATGGAGTCCATTTGAGTGGAGTATCATGCCCAAGTATCTTGATCTTTTATCCATTTCAGGTTTTTTTGGATCAATCAAGTGTTTCAAGCATTTATTAATGGAAGGATTCGATATCAATAACAAAGTTATTTCAATGATAGTCTGTGGTGGATGTTTAGATCTCTTCCAATTGTGCCAAAGACATCAATGTTTCTCAATTGAAAATTTTTGCTATGCATCAGAGTTTTTTCATCTTCCATTGTTAACTTATATGTTGGAAAATGGAGTTAATGTAAATTCGAAGGGATTTAATTATGATTTTTTATCAAAAATTATACTCCTCTTCATTATGCTGCTTCAAATGGTCATCTTTGTGTTGTTGAGTTTCTAGTTCATCAAAAAGTTAATGTAAATGCCCAGAATTATAAAGATGAAATTATGTTTTTATGGATACTCCTCTTCATATTGCATCGGGAAAAGGAATTCTATATATTGTTGAGTATCTAATTAATAATAATGCTGATATTAATGCAAAAAATATTGTTGTCAGGTAATAAATGATTTTTGGACTCCTCTTCATGTGGCTGCTCGATATGGCCATCTTGAAATACTTGAGTATCTAGTTAATAATAATGCAGTTATCAATATCAAAGATAATTATATTGACTTCTTGCAAATAATATTACACCCCTTCATTATGCTTCCTTAATCGGTAATCTGGATGTTGTTAAATGTCTAGTCAACAAAAATGCAGATATATATTCAAAAGATTTAGAAGATGAGTTTGTATTATTAGTAGTACTCCACTTCATTATGCTGCTAATGAAGGCAATCTTAGTGTAGTTGAATATCTGGTTGAAAAAAAAGCAAACATAAATTCAAAGAATAATAGGGTTTGGGCTTCAATTTTAATGAGACTCCTCTTCATTTAGCAGCTTCTCAAGGTCATTTAAGTGTTGTTGAATATCTAGTTAATCAAAAAGCTGATAAATTTGCCAAGAATATAGATATTAATGAATATTGTTTGATAGGACTCCTCTTCATTTAGCAGCCCTTTTTGGTCATCAAAGTGTTATTGAATTCCTAATTAGTGATAAAGGTTATATAAATGAATAATATTTTGGTGTTCATCTTTTATATATAACAAAACTTCTCTTGATTTAGCTTCAAAAATTGATCAACTTATTGTTGTCTAAATTCAAGCCAAGCATCAAGCTGTATTTGATTCGGTAATTAAAAATCATAAAAATCCCTTAGACTCCTCAAGTCAGCACTCAAAATAATTAATGGTTGAATGAAGACTGCCTATCAAATAACCTGTTCTATTCACCAAAAAGGTTATACTCTTATGAGAGATTTCAAAAAAAAAATATACCAATCATTACCAAAGAACTGTTTCTTTTTTGATATCAGAGTAAAATTCCACATTATTAATGGAATCTTCTATCTAATCTTTATTCCCAAGTTTTCTTTTCTGATTCCTCATAGGGTTTATTATCTTCATTTCCTTCAAAATTTCAACAAAAATGTTATTCAATGACTTCTCGATTCCAATTAAATGATAACAATGATTATTTCGAATCGAAAATTCAATATGAACCCTTTTATTTCTTTGAATATTTCACAGTCAACGGCACATCAAAAAAAAGAATGTACACAGTGCATGTTCTAGAAGGGAAGGATCTTTATTATAAGAGCGACCGATATCCTTACAGTTATGTTATGGTATATTGTGAAGGAAATGGCCGATTTTTGTTTGGTAACACAAACCGAATCAAGAACGAGAGTAACCCACAGTATGATCCTCATCGATACAAGCCTATGCACTTTCCTATGGTTCTTGGACATAAAATTGGATTTAAAGTATTTCACCACCGGTCCATTTTTTCAGACGTTTTGGTTGCTGAAGGTGAAGTTTTATTAGATCTCATTAAGATTGGAGAAATTAATCATATTGAACTCGATCCCATTTTTGAACAAAAATGCAAACCAAGTCTTTATTTTCAAGTTAGTTTACCCGAGCATCCATTTCCAGTGAAGAAGTTGAGCAAAGATTTGTTCTTTTCATATGTTACATATAGTCCAGGTTTTGAAAACAAGAATGCTAGTGTTGGTTTCAAGCATTTTTATATTCATTCATCTATCAACGAAGGCGAGATTCATTGTATTTATCCCGGAGATGAAGTTCCTGGAGCTAAATCGAACAAAGAAGCACATTATATGACATCAACAGGAAAAACACATGTTTTTGAGATTGATTACAGTGACATGACAATTCAGCGATCATTTGGATACCATGGTGATGGTACATTTGTTATTATTCCATGTGTTTATTGTCCAGATCGATTCCAAGGTACAATGATCATCAATATTGTTGGTCCTCGAGATCACTATAGTTTTGATAAAACATATGGATGGGCAGATATCAGGTTTTATGGTCGAGAAGAGTTGTTTTTATCTCGCCAAATACCATTTGTTGTTGAATCTCCTGGTTGGTACAGTGCTCCTCTTGTTTTCAAAGAGTTTCTTAATGAACCAATCACTATTCCATCATTCTATTCATCAGAAAGCGATGTGTGTTTGATTCGAGATTTGATTCCACATATTATTCCAAATGGTGTTATCACATGGACTCGAGTATTTTCCACAGAGTCATCACCAATTGATTTTGAGAAATCAGTTAGAATCAATGGATTGCAGTGGCCAGAATCAGTATGTGTTGAGATTGGATGGAAGGGATGTGTTACTAATCTATTTTTGAAACCCAAGACATTTTCTTTTTGTGGTGTTAAATTTGATAGCAAGAAAGGGATCAAATATATCCACAATGAACCAGAAGAAGAAGAAATCACTGATTCAAATGGAGAGAAAAAGACTATTGTTCACATGAGAACCATGGATGGAGAAAAGACATCAATCACGTTTTCAGAAGTTGATCCTGAAGTATCATATATTATGATTACTGCCAAAATTTCTGGTCGAAGCTTCGAAGAAACGAAAGATTGTTACATTCGCATTACTGATTTGAATAGCAAGTGCGAACTATCATACACACGACTTGAATATCCCTCAAGAAAGACAATTTTTGGCACATTCTATCGAAAGCATGGTAATGTTTGGGAATTCATGCCATCATTTGAACATGGTTCCAAATACAATCGAAAAGAGTACATTCAACAAGTCTTTCCATCCTAAAGAATATCTTCATTTTTTTCATGTCTTCTCTTGTTCCTTACCACTGGATCAATGGAACGCATATTGCTTTTGGTGTTGGTGCAGCATCAGCAATTAAAAAGTACATTCCTAAACATTCAAAAGCAATTTGCCTTTATGATGGGGATCATATAAAAAAAAACGGAGTTAAAGAGGATATTGAGAAAGTTCTGGGAGAAATTGATGTTAAAAATCGATGGGTAGGAGGAATTGAGCCTAATCCTGACTATTCAACGTGTATGAAGATAATTAAATCAATTAGGAATGATCCTGTCGATTTCATAATCCCTGTAGGGGGTGGTTCTGTTATGGATGCTGCTAAGTTTATATCATCAAGCGTTAATCTTTCTCCTTCAATAGATCCATGGGATACTCTCAAGAATCCAACTTTGGTATCCAAACCAATTCCTTGTATCTCTGTTTGTACTTTATCAGCAACAGGATCTGAATGGAATGAAAGGTATGTTATCAGCCGAAGATCTACCGGAGAAAAGGTGCCTGGAATGAATCCCCAGCTCTTCTTTAAGCTTTCTGTTTTAGATCCGAGATACACGCTCACTGTTCCTGAACACTACACAGCTAATGGCCTTTATGATTCTTTCTGTCATGTGACTGAACAATATGTGACAGGTAATTTTGCTCCCCTTCAAGACAGGCTTAGTGAAGGTGTTGCTTCTGCCATTGTTGAAGTCGCACCTAAACTAATGTCTGATCTTGGAAACCTTAACCATAGGGCAACTGCCATGCAAACATCAGCCTTTGCATTGAATACTATTTTGCAACATGGCACATCATCTTGTTGGGGAACCCATCGAATTGGGATGTCATTGACTGCTAAGTATGGAATGGATCATGCCCAAACTCTTGTTGTGATTCAGCCCTGGTTATGGAGGAGATTTTTTGATATCAAAAAATTCAAGCTCGCTCAAATGGCTACAAGAGTGTGGGGATATAAAGGCGGCGGATCAGTTGATGAATTAGCTAAATTTTCAATATCAAAAACTGAAGAGTATGCTAAAACACTTAAGTTTGGATTGAAGATATCTGATTATGTTAAAGAAAATAATCCAGAGTCTGCTGTTGAAGACATGACATATAGAACCTGGAAATTAATGAATGAAAAGCCATTTGGAGAGAGTGGAATTATTAAGAAGGAAGATGTTCGAGAGATCCTCTCGGCTGCTTTCTAAATCGCTAAAAATACTTCAAATACATTTTTATGTTTGTTTTTTTATATGCTCTTTCTTCAAGTGCTTCTGTTTTTGCAACAGGATATTTTGAGGGAGACCAAATTAGGGTGGTAAAGGATGTTAATGATAGAGTTAATGGATCTTGCTGGGGGTTTTTTGAAGATAATATGAACCAAAATGGCTGGTATCATTATTCTTTTGAGGGAAGGGAAGGATCTGATGGAGAAATGATGACAAAGTGTGCAGGATATATTGAAGGAGCTCTTGCTCATAGAAGAATTCATCAAGCATATCTTCTTGGCAAAGATGTGCTTGGATTTAACAGAAGTGAACCATATCCTCAATACATTAAGGATTTTTATAATCAAAATGCTAAATTCATAGAAGAATCAATTGAAGCATATCCTCAATCAGACTATTGGAAGAAAGTTCATTTGGTGTACAACATTTTCGTAGGTTTATTTGAAGCCTATCAAGAATACTCTCCAGAAGAAGAAAAGATTCCCAAAGAAGAATTATATGTTCACACGTTTTTCACTGATATCTTCGATATAATGGTTCTCAATAATCAAATGAGTGTTAATAACTCTTTAAGATCCAGGTGCACAGCATTAATAAGACTTCTCCCTGATTTTTCTGATATATTTGTATCACATAATACTTGGACAGACTATAGAAGTATGCATACAATAATGGTTGAGTATTTCTTCCCAATACCAGAATTTGCTGCAAAAAGGGTTACACTTAGCACATTTGCCGGATCTATTAGTAGTTTAGATGATTTTTATGTGGCAGATACTGGGTTAATTGTTTTTGAAACATCATTAATGAGCAATGATATTAATATGCTCAAAGAGTTTGTGACACCAAAATCAATATTAACATCATTCAGATCACTATTATCCACTTTTTGTGCAGTGAATGGAAGCCATTTCACTGAGTTTTTCTTGAAACATAACTCAGGAACATATAATAATGATTATTATATTATAGATATGAATAAATTTGAAAGGGGAGTTAAACCTTCCAAGGACTTAGTTTGGTTGGTTGAACAAATTCCATCAACAAAACAATACCGACTTGATATGACTGATTATTTGGTACATAATGGGTTTATATCTTCATTCAATTGTCCATTTCTTGAAGAGGTTTTTAATATACTCAAATATCCAGACCATTCACAAGAACCTATATTTTATTATAATTATACAAAAAATCCAAGATATCAGATATCTGCAAGAGATGCTCCTGGTATTAAAACCTATGAGAAATTTTTGAAGTTTATGAGATTCAATGATTATAAACGTGATCCTTACAGTGGTGGAAACCCCGGATTAGCCATATCTGCAAGATTTGATCTTTTGGACAATAGAACCGAGGGTTCTATAAATGCAAAGTCTATTAAAGGTTCCAGGGCAATGACTGATATGGTTGTAGATATAATAAGCTCTCCTAGTCATGATGAATTACCAATTTTCTCGTGGGATAATCCACCATTCCAAAATATACCTCATGATGGACTGCCAACTCGTTTCGATTTTGGATGGGTCACAATGAATAACTCAAATCATTTTAATGGTTGCGAAAAGTTGCATGAATCCGAGTGCATAGTCAGTTCATTTTGTGGATGGTGTGGTCGATCCAATAAATGCATGGCTGGAGATGATGAAGGTCCTTGGAATGGGAACAAATGCGTTGCTGGATGGAAAGCCAAGTACACATCTCACAAAACTTACATAATTGCACTCATTGCAATTTTTGCAATAGTTGTTATTGGGTCAATAATTATGTCTTTTTGCTTCTATAATCCCGAAAAATCAAATTCAATATTAAGTAATATGTCAGTAGACAAACTTATTGAGAATCGCGATTGGTAACAAAGAGAGGATTTGGGTTTCACAATAAACGATGATAATATTTCAAAATCGATAATTAATCTTTTAACTCAAAATTCTGAATTAAAATTTGAATAACTATCAGAATGAATCATTCTCTTTCCCTTCTTGTTCTCTCGGTTCAATTATCATCACCATATTTTTCCAAAATGAATAACTATTATGTTAGATTGTCATCATTTTCAAACTTCTTTGGAACAGCGTTTTATAATAACCATTATTCTGTTTTTCAAAAAGTTGTATTTCGGAGATTTTTATCATCTTCTATTGTTCATATTGATAGCAAATCGATTTCAGGAAAGATATATACAAATTCACTACCTAAATATGAAGGAATTGATTATTCTTTAGAGTTTATTGATTGTGTTTTTCAAGAATGTTCATCAAACAATACTGGAGGAGCCATTTATGTCAATACATCTTCGGCAGCTGGAATATTCATAATTTCATCTTCTTATTTCAATAGATGCTCAAGCAGAGAAGCAGGGGCAATTTTTTGTGTATGCAATCAGCTTTCAATATCATATGTATGCATCGAAAACTGTACAGCTTTTGAATATTATCATTTTCTTTATGGTTCGACTTTTAACAATCATGCAGATGTTAATGTTTCAACAGTTTTTGGATGTGCAAATGAACAAACAGATTGTAATAGTGTGATGAATTTGGAGAATTCGTTTTCCAGTTATAAACTCTTCAATTCTTCATGGAATCATGTCTATAAAGGCTCAAATGGTTTGTGTGCATCATCCACACAATCAATCTGCACTTTTAATTTCTTGTACTGCATAATAATGAACAATATTGGAGGGTCCTCATTTATGATCAAATCAATAAGTACTGTTAACTTCTTATCTTCAGAATCATCATTTGAAAACAATTCTTGCCCATCTAGTACATACTTGATTATTTGCATGAAAAATCTCTTCTCTTTTGAATCATGCTATTTTTTGAGAAACAATGGGGAATATTTTGATCAATCCGAATCCAATTTTCATATAGTATTGAAGGATTGTATTTTTGATATTTCAAAACCAAGTTTATCATTCATTAAGTGTGACAATTCTGAATTTAAAACAGATAATCGAACAATTGAATGTTTCGATTACCTTCAAACTCGCAACTGCTTGTCCCAATATAGGGGAATTGATTTTTCGAGAATTATTATAATTACCTTAATTTGCTTAACAGTTGGATTCCCTCTGGTCTTCAGCCTTATTGTCCTTTTTATCTATAGAGTTAGGTGGATATGCCCATGTGAATACAATAACAGTGACCCAGATTTATATTGCTGTTGTAATGAAGATCAATGTTGTGGTGTCTGTAATACTACCCGCTGCCCCTGCCTTGATAATTCTTTCATAAAAACTCTCTTTTTAAACAACCACACAATATGGGAATCATGTTGCAGTTCATTATGTTGCAATCAACATGAATCTTCAGTCACACAAAGAAACATCACTGATTCAATCTAGTTTTAATTTATTTCAGGTTAAGAACAAATAGTATGTTTAAATTTTTGAAATAGAATTCACAATTGTGATTCAAATAATAGGTATGGTGAATATTGTTCAATTGCTATGGTTTTCCACAAGAAATATTGGATTAAATCTTTTTTCAAGACCATGCAATACTTCTTCTTTTTCCTTTCTTAGCATTGTTAAGAACTACTCACCAGAAATGATGAAATAATATTTGTTCAATCTGGATTGCTTGACAATGTATATTGTATCATGTTGCTAAGCAATAATTATTTATTCTGTGTCACATCAGGCACTGTCAATGTTTTGCATAGCTTCATCAGCCAAAATGGTGCTTTATCAAGATTAACCACAATTCGAACATCACAAAATAACTCTTTTATTTCAATAGCCACATGTGTTCATCAGTTTTTCCAATCATTCCATTGTAACACTTTCACTTTTGTTCCAAAAACTACTTATGAAGGAACCAAAAACACACAGAAACCATCATTTTTTAAGGGTATTGGATGGGTGCTAGTATTAATGGAAAAGTGACATTTATTATGAAGACTAACCTGTTTAATAAAAGGAGGCAAATGTCGACCTTATTAAACATTCTTATCTCATCTCTTGTTTTTTATAATATATTTATTTTTTATTCTATAAAAACTGTGAATGTGGTTGAAGATTCAGAAAATGGTGATCCAATTATTATGAAACCTGGAAACACTAGCATGAGAGTTGCATCATTTGCTAAAGAATTTGAATATTCGAAAGAAGAACTTGAAGAAGCTTTGATTGGGCTGAATTTGCCAACATGGTCAAGAGGATATGTCCCTTGCCATTCACCAGAAAGCGAAGTTACCTGTTCTCAAATAATTAGTGCGTGGAGATGCGTATCACAGTGGATTTCTCATGTGAATAGCACATCATTAGAAGATTCCAATTATATTCTAACAAAACATTACTTTGATGGTGTCGGTAATAGGATTTCCATTGATACTGTTGTGTATCTCTTAGCATTGATGTCAAATAGGAGCATGGTAGTTGAGGGATCATTTCTCAAGGACGGACAAACAGTAAAATCGGGGGGAAATGCATATGACTATCATCCTCTAATTTATCGCCAGAATGAAACATTTAAATCCATCCTTGAAGAAAAATTCAGGAATCCCCCATATTTTGTTCAAACATTTGATGCTTGGTTTTGGGCAGATTTCGCTGGAGCATTTAAATCGAGGAATAATATGGATCTGGATCGATTAATCTATTCAACCATGGTTTACACTCAGTTTCAACTTGGTGATTTCTGCCAAAAGAACTTTGGAATGCATTGCGTTTATTTCTTGAGCAATTTTATGTGCCATATTCCTAAGGCACACCTTGATAATGCTAAAAAGGTTTTATCCCAAATTCCCAAAGAGATTCGAGTATTTGGTGTTCATCTGAGATTCCAGTTTCCAGGGCAATTTTATTCATATAGTGTTGAAACAACAATGAGAATAGTTATTCCTTTCTTGAGACAAAAGCTCAAAGAGCAAAAAACTGTTTTTGCCTTTGCCTCTGATAGCAAAGAGATGGAAGCAGCATTCAAGAAAGAATTCGGAAAGTATATGATACAATCAAATGCAATAAGGAAGGCAGACTTTGATCATGTTTCAGCCTTAACAGATATTGCATTATTGATGATGTGTGATGAGTGCCTATTGAGTTATAGATCTACATTTTCTTTTGCGATTGCTTCGAGGATGGGAAAGCGTTGCTGGTTTGTTGAGAAAGAGTCTTTGGGTGTATTCCAAGGATCAAACTCACAAGCAACAGCGGTTTCACTTCTTTTCCACAACTGGGATGTGAATGATTGGCAAACAAATCGAAGATTTCATCATTTGGATAAGAACGAGCCTTATATGAGGTACTTTTATAAATATTTTATGATATAGAAAATTCATTTTTTACCAGGGAGAAAAATGGATCATAGATTTGGCTCAACACTGTTTGATTGCTGTAATGACATTGACATATGTTTATACACATGTTTTTGCCCTTGTTGCCAAAATGGAAGCAACATAGCAAAAATTAGGTCTGAGGATTGTGGATTATTCCATGTTTGCTGCAGTTTTTCTCCATTTTGGGTACACCAAATGATTAAAGAGAATAAAAAAATATCCAAAAGAGGATGCGATGATTGTTTAGTCTACACGTTCTGTTGCTGTTTCGGAATTTGCCAAGATTCTCGTGAACTCAAAAATGTTTTGTAATAATTCGCCTTATTACCACTGATACAACAATATACTCATCTGATTCGTCACCAAAATCCCCAAAATACTCAGTTTTTTTGAAGGTGTCACATCCTTTTTTGACTGATTTTTGCTGTCATAGCCATTTTCAATGACTCAAATAAGACCTATTTCTTTAATGAGAGAAGAATTGAGCACTACTGTTCTATTTCAGCCAGGTGAACGTTCATGTAATAGAGGTGCTATTAATAAGGATGGAGATCTTCTTTTTATACTTACAGAAAAGGTTATTGTTGGATATAACCTATTTACTGAAAAGTGTTTTCAAATATACGAAGGACATGATGGTGCTATTGAAGATTTAGCCGTATCTGATGATTCCAAATTTTTATTAAGTGTAGGAAACAGCCAAAAGGTAATTATGCACCATATTAGTTCAGGAGAGGTTTATTTCATTGAAGATGAAAGAGCAATTGATAGAGCATGCTGTTTGTCAAGTAGTGCAATTCATAGATGCGCCACTGTGTCATCAGGTCAAATGAGGCAAAAGGTTATTTTGAGTGTTTATAACTACTTAACTAAAGCTTCGGGCGAAACCAGCAGAAAGATTGAAAAGAAAGCCAGTACAGAATTTGATACGACAATTACATCATTGAAATGGATCCATGACAGGTTTATTCTCGCTGCTGATGAAAAAGGAAGAGTATTTTTGAATAAATTTGAATCAGGAAAATCGAGCCAAATCACAAAGTTGATTTGTATTAATGCACACCGTGGTTGTATCAATAATATGACAATGTCTTACGATGGTAAGTATTTCACAACAGCATCATCTGATACCACAGCAAGTGTGTGGTCTGTAGATAAGCTTATTAGAGCAAATGGTGAAAATGAGCAAATGATAGAGTCAAAGAATATTAGCGAATTTAGAATGGGTACATATCATCACTCATTTATTGTTAGTTGTGCTGCAATGTCTCCAATCGCTCCCCATATTGTTCTAGCTAGCTCAGATGATCAAAAGAGAGTCGCTTCAACGAACTCGGGCAGTACAGACTATACTATCAACTTCTTCAATACAGTTTTCGAAGAGGAATTTGCTGCAATGAAGGTACACAAAAGTACAGTTAACTGGGTTGGTTATACTCCTGATGGATACACAATAGTAACAACCAGTCATGAAGGCACAACACAATTAATCCGCCTTGGAGGTGAATATGAACAGCATGTACTAAATCACAATCAAGAATTGGATTCATATAAGAAGGAATCAAAGCCAGACAGAAAGAATAAATAAGTTACTAGACCATTTTTTATAACTAACCACAATCAACCTTGTTGAGAAACCCAAAATTGCCAAGTGACTTAAAGACATCTCTCATGCCCTGCTATGCCTGATCCATAGGATCAAATTTCCACTGTCTCCTTGGCCTACCACTGATACATGTGAAAACTTGACACAAACATTTTCAATCAAGTATCAAAAAACGAGAGATTCATCGTTAACATTATCAATTTATTCTGTGAAAATGTTCCAGTATTTTTACTCACCAATAGCATCCAAGCTATTATTCAAGTGTACACAACCATACCCGCATCGTATTCTTATATACACCAAAATTTATTACAAGATATAGCTATTTATTGTGATCTTTCAAATTCTAGAGAATCATTTGAAGCCAGTTTTAGATCTGATTCATAATCAAACCAATGATCCAAGTGTTCCCTAAAGATATGAGTACCAGCCTAGTGTATCAATGGATATCCAGTATATCGAATGGAAAGTTTTCGATAAAGTCCTTTGAAGAGCTTACAAGAAGAGATCCTGATCCAACGAATTGATCATAGACAATCTTCCCAGGTCATCATAATGTCTGAACAGCAGAATGAAATGCTACAGAAGCTTCCATTGATGTTTTCTTAATAAAAATTCTTATCTTCAGATTAAAAGAATCATACAAATGGAAATTAGCCATTGCAAAAACAAGTACCAAGATACACATTAGTATAATCGATTTCATTCTGATTATCTCCATTAATAGCCAAATTAAAGAGAGAGAGTAAGTTCAGGGTTCTCCAAATCCACTTTTGATGTGAGACTCTGAGATGATATCTAGCTTTTAATGGTTTTAAGCTTTGTTTCATTTTCAATTTTCTTTCATAAGGACTCTATCATTATTGCAAAGGAGAAATCATTAGAATTATGATCATATGTGCTACAAAAATCCAGAATTTGCTGCATTTTGGTTACAAACCTTGTCACAATTGATTTGGATGCAAATAAAGAAGTGTTTTCGTCAGATAAAAACCCTAGGATAGCAAAATGGTTAGGCGGAGACTCCCCCATTACTAAACCCTGGTCGAGCTCCAAATAAATATCCAAAACCTTAGCAGTAGCTACAAGGTCGGCAACAATAAATGTTGGGTTACGAAAAGTAAGGAAAAAGGCGTATTGCTGAACCTTGTTCTAGAAAAATTTGATCCTTTGAACAAGTATTCTGTAAGAATCGTATTTAAATTAATTATTTGTTCTTGAGGATCTTGCAAATTTCACATTCTCTATGACAAAATAGTTCATTGATAAGATTTGGATACCTTCTCTCTCTTTTATTTCTTTCCAAAAATGAAATACTTTTCTCGCTCTTCCCTCCTTATCCTCAAGGCATCACATATTCAAAAGAATCTAATGAATTTGGTTTTTAATCCTCTTCTGGCTTATTGACCTGTTTTACTCTTGAAAAATTCAACAACATTCGATTTCCTTGCAACTCCCAATGGTGTTTGCCCATATTCATTTTTTGCATTTATATCAGCTTTTTGATTAACTAGATATTCAACAACACTAAGATGACCATTATAAGCAGCCCAATGAAGAGGAGTCTCATTAAATATAAAAACTCAACACTTGTATCTTTTGCATTTATATCAGCTTTTTGATTAACTAGATATTCAACAACACTAAGATGACCTTCTTGAGCAGCATAATGAAGAGGAGTCATATTAAATCTAAAAACTCAACACTTGTAGATTTTGCATTTATATCAGCTTTTTGATTAACTAGATATTCAACAACACTGAGATGACCATATCTAGCAGCTCTATGAAGAGGAGTCATATTAAATATAAAAACTCAACACTTGTATCTTTTGCATTTATATCAGCTTTTTGATTAACTAGATATTCAACAACACTAAGATGACCATTATAAGCAGCATTATGAAGAGGAGTCCAATCAAATATAAAAACTCAACACTTGTAGATTTTGCATTTATATCAGCTTTTTGATTAACTAGATATTCAACAACACTAAGATGACCATTAAAAGCAGCATAATGAAGAGGAGTCCAATCAAATATAAAAACTCAACACTTGTAGATTTTGCATTTATATCAGCTTTTTGATTAACTAGATATTCAACAACACTAAGATGACCATTTTCAGCAGCTAAATGAAGAGGAGTCATTTTCTCTTTCCCATTTGCATTTATATCAGCTTTTTGATTAACTAGATATTCAACAATACCAAGATAACCATCGCTCGCGGCATAATGAAGAGGAGTCATATTAAATATAAAAACTCAACATTCCAATCTTTTGCATTTATATCAGCTTTTTGATTAACTAGATATTCAACAACACTGAGATGACCATATCTAGCAGCTCTATGAAGAGGAGTCTCATTAAATATAAAAACTCAACACTTATATCTTTTGCATTTATATCAGCTTTTTGATTAACTAGATATTCAACAACGCATAAGTGACCATTTTCTGCTGATAAATGAAGAGGAGTATTATTAAATATAAAAACTCAACATCACTATTTTTTGCATTTATATCAGCTTTTTGATTAACTAGATATTCAACAACACAAAGATGGCCATTTTTGGCAGCATAATGAAGAGGAGTCATATTAAATCTAAAAACTCAACACTTGTATCTTTTGCATTTATATCAGCTTTTTGATTAACTAGATATTCAACAACACTAAGATGACCATTTTTGGCAGCATTATGAAGAGGAGTATTATTAAATATAAAAACTCAACACTTGTATCTTTTGCATTTATATCAGCTTTTTGATTAACTAGATATTCAACAACACAAAGATGGCCATTTTTGGAAGCAAAATGAAGAGGAGTCTCTTCATATTTATTTTTTGCATTTATATCAGCTTTTTGATTAACTAGATATTCAACAACACTGAGATGACCATTATAAGCAGCCCAATGAAGAGGAGTCTCATTAAATATAAAAACTCAACACTTATATCTTTTGCATTTATATCAGCTTTTTGATTAACTAGATATTCAACAACACTAAGATGGCCATATCTTGAAGAGAAATGGAGAGGTGTCGAGTTCTTCATCCCTCCCCATTCATCATATTCATTTTTTTGATACTTTTCATCCATATTTGTTCCATTTGCTAAAAGATAGATTAGGCTGGTAAGTTTTCCTTTTGCAGCTGCTTCAAAGATATTTCCTTCGAAATCTGGGGCTTTTGTCGATTTCCATTTTCCATTAACAATACCTTCAAATACTTCTCTTCTATTTTCTTCTTCAGTAAACTTATTTTTTAACTCTTCCATTTGTTGATTGAGCTCTTCGATCCTCTTTTGAAAATTGGAGGAAATAATACTCATTCCAGGCAAACACGGAGACATAGCTTGACCAAACTCATCAATTTCCTCCGCGGATTGAATTTTGAGATGAATATGGTTGAAGAGGACTGGAAAAATCGTGGGATGAAGATGGTAATACTTATCGAAGAAAACTCTGAGGTCGGAAAAAGAAAAAGCCTCTTTGTTTTGTTGAAATAGTCGAATCAGAATAGGAAGAGGTAAAGAAGCAAATTCTGTTTCATTCAAAAAATCTTTAAGATTTTCACTCATATATTTCTCAAAAATCAGGAGATCTAATCCATTGATGATGTCTTTCAATATCATTTTCTTCACATCAAATAAGTTACAAAGAGAATCACAACCAAAAAACTGGCAAATCTTATAAACTTCATAAGATTTATCAATCTCATGAACATATTTAACTCCATGAACAACATCTCTAAACTCAATGAAAGAATCTTCATCAGTATTAAACCTAAATTCTAGACCACCAGAAGGATTGATCAAATATAAATCTCTAAACACCGAACTATGGATCAAAAAACGACTAAAGTTTACCTCATAGGCCTTTTGGTTAAAAATAATTGGAATTTTGCTCTCCGAAATGCGCAATAGAAAGCTGTCAATATGAGTAAAATGGAATTCCCATTCGACTAAAAGACTAAAAACAATTTTTTGTCTTGTTTGGTCATGTGGAATATCCCCTTTTTGCAAAAATAGGAAAAAATCATTATAATCCGAACGGATTTTTCTTTCCAAACCAATTTTCCCATCTCTCACAAAGTCCCTACAAAATTTAGCAGAACAATACATCAAATCCTTTCGAATCTGTTTTTCTCCGTCTTCAAACACGAAAACAACTTCTTCTTCCATTTAAAAATGTCAATAAAAGTGGAATTTTTTATAGATCTCTCAATTCCTTACATCTGGAAATAAAGATCCGATTTATATAACAAAAGAAATTGTATCCTCCGTCACGGAAATCTGATTTATAATGCTTGCCAAAGATTGAAAATAAAAAATATTCATGAGAACTCATTTCCATCCAATAATTTGCAATTCAGACGTACTATATCCCTTTTCACTTGCTAATCCCAATGGAGTTTTTCCGGCCTTTTTTTGCATTTATATCTGCTTGTTGATTAAATATATACTCAACAACACTAAGATGACCAATTAGATTAGGATCTCTTCCTTCTATTTAGTGATGAAAATTGTGCATTTCTTCAATTTATTTCTCTATTGAGGTCTTATGGTCTGATCAAATGAATATGGTTATCTATTTGCATGAAATTGGTCGTTATAGTGTGGCATCATCACCATATCTATTGAGATTTTGCGTTTTCTTAGAAGTATCACTTATTTTTCGATCTATTTCAAATGATTGGGAGTTAAATATCGCAAATTGCCATTTTTTAAAAGTAATTCAACTATCTTTATGTCCTGTTTTCTTTATGATTGGCGAGTTTCGATTTTCGGTTGCATTGCCGAATTTGATAATTATCCAACGTTTTATATTGATGGAATCATCAATATAAAACGTAAAATTAAAAAAGATGATGATTTGCATATTCCAGAAAAATCAAAACACTCTATTCAATTTGGCTCAAGGTTCTCTTGAAGTGTCTCATTCGTTCATAGATCACTCTGGATCATTCTCTACTTATACAGGAGTATCAACATCAAATAATAATACATTCACAAATAGAAACACATATCAATTACAATTCTTCAATTCTCTTCATTGTAATGCTGATATACCTCTGATAGAACCCAAACGAATGATTACGTTTGATCAAACCTATTTGAAATCATTAGCTTTCTTATATCCAGTGATAAATCTAATGATAACATGAGTAAATATTCATCCTATGAATGTTCTTGTTTTGTATCTCAATGAAAATGATTTTTTTTGGGATTTTGTTTTGGGGTGTGAATATGTAAGTATATATCAATGAACATCTAATCTTGACAAAAATGTAATCTTTTTTTATTATACAATGGAGATGGTGGTGTAATATTAGTTAATGGTGGTTCTTATTCAATGAACATCAATTTCACAATGTTCTATAACTATGTGATTCTTCATCAGGAAGGAGGAGAAATATTCTTCATTCATGCAACATAATTTGTTTTGGGTATCAGAAAACTTGAAAAGACAAATAATCGTCCAGACAATAATTGAAATATTTATTGATCGTGCCGATAAATGTCACTTTTACTTCCATTCTCTCTCTGCTCCATTTTTTAAACATGAAAGAAGAGACTTTCTTTTCGAAAGCATTTGTTCCGGCTGGAATAGTGAACTCTGGATATTTGTGCTATTTAAACTCTCTTCTCCAAGTGTTTGGCTCATCTACTCATTGGCAGAGATTTTTTGAGAGATGTCCAAACACTAATTCCACTGTTGTGGAAATTAGGAATATTGTTATGAAACTTTCAGAATCATTTAATTTTGGGACAAAAATATCGACAAAATCAATGAGAAAGAAGTTAGAAAGCTCAGGATTATCAGTTGATGTATTTAGGCAGCAAGATTTGCATGAGTTTTATGGATTTATGCTTGAGGTTATTAGCAATAGCTTAAATCAATATTCAACATACAATTATTGCTCCTTTTCAACAAGAAGGATTTTCCCCACTGATTTGATATATGAAGAGATTGTTCAATGCCCATCATGCCGTTCATCTTCTGCATTTATTAACCAAACGTCATCAATTATTGTCAATTCATCTTTTGGTTCATTAAATGATGCACTTCAGGATTTTTTTGGGCCTTCATTTGTTAACTCTCAGTGCTCACATTGCAAAAGAACACTTGATAGACATATAACGAGAAAAATATCTATTGTTCCCAAGTCTATTTTTATTTTCATCAATCGAGGAGATAGTATGACAGGTCTCCCTTCTATGGTTCCATTTGAATATCCATATTCATTGAATATTCAACAGTTTTCTCAATCAGATGAAATTAGACCGCCTCCTGATAATGGTTTATTGAAAAATTCTTATCATGGGCTTTCAGAATCAATAATTTATGATAAACCAGGATTTAATCTCACCGCAGTGGTTAATTTTTTGGGATCTGATAATTCTGGACATTATTACACCTATAGAATTCATAGAGAAAAGGGAGGGCTTTGTTCTAAACAATGGGTTTGCGCCAACGACAGTCAAATCACACCAATCCCTATTCAAACAGTTATGTCAGCAAGAAAACAATGTCTATTACTTCATTATGAGTTGTCAGTGTAATGTAAAAAAACTTCTATTTCATTTTGATGATATCAATAATCTCCTTTTCTCTCTTGTCATAAATGACATTTATATATTCAATTAAATCACATTTTATAGAATTTTCAGACTTAGAAAACTCCATTTGTCCATAGCAGAAGAGTAATAAACTGGTAATAACAATTTTCATTTGTTCAAGTGAATATATTCTAAATGAATTTGAAGAAATTGGAGATACAAAGTTCTTTTCATTGGTTCTTTGAACACAGATTCGATATGCTCTATTTGAATAATTTGATGATTCAAAAACAGGGTATACAGCTATCATTGCTTTGGATGGAATCCTTGTACTTTGAATATTTTTAAGAGGACGAGGAGAATCAACAAACATGATACATATCTCTTCATTTTTGATTACTCCTGGTTTAAGTTTGAACATAAATGGATCAATTTTCAGAGAATCACCAATATCAGCCAAAAAAACTCCAAAATTATGTGACATAATAGGTTCTTCAAGAAAGCTATTAGAAAGAATCGACATCGATCCGATATTAATATTTATAGTTATAGGGTCACATAATTTTTCGAATTTGGAGAAATCTGGATTATTGACTGGGGTGCAATTACCATATACCCCAAGATTATAAAGAGCTTCGATTTCCAAACAATGATCCTCATGATTTATTAATGGTGAGAATGAATCGAAGGGAGAAATTCCAGTAATATCAATTTCAGATTTCTTAAGGATCTTGGTATTGGAAGACTCAATAGAGGTTTCATTTGAAAAATACTTGATTCCATGAAAGAGAGTAATCCCATTGATACTTCGAACTGTTACAAATACTTGATCCTTTTCTTGTGAAGTTGATATAATTCGATCATTATTAAAACCAAAGTGTTTCTGGTCACAAAAAACATTATGATTTGTAGATAATTTAGGGATTATAATAGAATTTTTGACAAAGAGAGGAAAAGATTTAACTAATTGAGGCAGATCATATGAGCATTTTTCAATTGAACCATATTGAGGTAGCAAATCCTCAGGAAACTCATAATAATGGGAAAATATGAAAAGAGCCATTAGCAAGGAGCAGTAATATGATGGTTCTTCAGGAATATTCCTAATCTCATTAATCCAATCAACCAAAAACTTTTGAATCACTATAATAAAACTTGATGAAATTGGTATAAATAATGGCAATAACCATATGGACATTATTAGAGACAAGTACAATTTACGAAAAGCATTTGAACCCCAATTCTTGGTGTTCATATTTCTTTTTGCATATGTTCTAAAGGTGAGAATTTGGTTGAAGTATCCATTCAAATCATTGCACATTATAAGCAAAAATGATCTATGCAAAATAATATCTTTGTTTCCTATTGTATTTGTTGGCAAGCTACAAAAAATGCTGATTGCATCTTTGACATCTGTAAGCCCATTATCATTTTTACTTATTGTGAACAAGGAAAAAAGATCAGAAAATAAATCTACCCATTCTCCAGACAAATAAAGTGGGAATAATGGATTTAGAGAATGATGAATCCATAGAGCAGAATTTAAAACACTCTCATAAATAGGCAAAAATAAATCCGGCCTCCAACATGCAAGAGAATGAGAAGAGCAGATAACAGATAATACAATAGTTGGATGATTAATAGATAATAGATAATTAATATAGTCAATGAAAACACAGAACCATTTTGACTCTTGTGGGATACGAGAAAATGTGAAAACTTGAAATACATCATTAATATGGCTAAATAACAGATTGGAATCCGCCTTCACCAACGAAAAGGCCCAATCGCCTAAAAATGAGAGAAGCCTCTCCGTAGGATAGGGCCCTGTAAATAATGTATTTTCATTAATGATTGTGTTGATTCTAGATAATGCTGTTCCAAATGAGAGAGCAACAATATCTTCATTAAAAATTGGTGATGATTTCATTACTTGTTTGATCATAAAAAGAAGAGACAACGATCTTGTTGAACCTTTTGTCTGAAACATGCTCTTTAGCACACTGTCAATAAGTTTTGTCCAATCAGTTTGTGGGTCACAATTCATTGAATAATCAATAATAAGGCTCATTTGGAGCTCTTCATTCATATCTCCATTGATAATAATTGTTGATATCAGAAAGAGTATTTGGGAATCAAGATTATATTGATTAAGCGAAATATTAACCTTTATATGCTTTAGGATATTTATAAGAGTTGAAGAAACACATTCGTATGTTTTGATATCATATTCGTTTTTCGATTCAACAAATAATGACTTCATTAGTATGCTAAAAGATGAAATTATGTCATATGATAACTTTTCAATTGATACATGAAAGTATTTGCAAAAAATCTGTATTAAAATATGGTATTCGGATATATTGAGGGATTTTGGTGGGCATAAGTACCACTTTTTAAGGATATTCATTCCGCTTTGCGCAATTTCTGTTCTCAAAGAATAAAATAGAATAGGAAAGCTAAACAAAATGTCATGATCTGTCGATAATTTATTATCAATTTCCTTTTCTAAATCAGCAATCACAGTTTTTGTTATATTTCTCATTGAATCTTCGCTATAAAATAGAAAAAAACTATTCTCTTTCTCTACTATTGACATTAGAAAACTCAGTGTTGCTTCCATCTTTTTCCAATAATAACAAAAAAACAATTAAAGAACATTTACTTATGATTAATATGTATTAACTGTGAGAGTTCAACATATGTTGGTGCTTCAGGGTTTGATTGGAAGAAAAGTAAAAATCCAGATGTTCTATAAATACCATATTTGAAAGCAACAAACTCAAATGTGGTAGAAAAAACATTATCATCTTGCAAAAACGATTTTCTTGTTGACCCAACCCATTTGCAACCATGGAATCTCTTTGAAGATTCATTTGAAACATTTCCATATACGAAAGGGAGTGGTTGAATGTATTGGGGGATCAATCCTGACACAATAGAAATCTTACATTTATTCCTTGATCCCAAAGGTTCAGATGATTCGGATTCCATGAAAAGTTTCAAACGAGGTACTTCTTCTTTGAAAACCCTAAGATTATGCTGTGCATATAATTCTTTACCTGGAAAGTGCAAAAGCAAAGAATAACTACTATTGCCCATCATATAAACTCTCCATGATTCATCAGTTATTGATTCAGTATCATCAGAAAAAGACATATGTGTTGTACTATTATCAGAAATAAGGTCTTGGTTCGTTGAAGTGGGAAGAGATTTAAGCAATCGGCAATCTTTATCAATAATTCCAAATATCTTGATTCCAGATATGTATGGAGTTATTTTAGTTTTGATTATCCAATTATTTGTATCAGTTCTATTTGGAACAATGGATGCATTAACATCTATAGATTTCACAACATTAAACTCTGAATACTGATATGCAATAAGTTGGGAGCCTGATGATATAACAAAATGCACTCTGTTGATTCCAAGTTTGGCTGCCCTATAAATGAGCTGAAGACTTTTTGTTTCTCCTGGCATTATGGAATCATGTATACGAATTATCCCAATTGATTCACAATATGATACTTCTCCATCATATGCTATAGTTTTTGGATGATCAAATGTCAAAAATAAATCACTGACTTCGCAAGGACAAATATTAGAGATTCGAACAATAAACTTGTCACATTGATAAAGATAAGACTCTTTCGGAATATGTTCAATGAAAAACTGAACCCTTGGAAAGTCCTTTTTGGCTTCAAATAAAACTGGTCCACATACAACTCTATTCACAATATATCCCCAATAGTTCTTTTCAAAAGTATTTATTGTGTATCTCCCTTCTTTTTTGGCCTCAAAAATGAATTCGATAATAATTGGATGTGTTGAAACAGGGATATTTTTATCTGCAACCGGATCCATTCTATAACAATGTTCATCATCGGAATTGTGTTGGGCTTTGAGTTGGGCTCGATCGAGGTTGATAATGAAGTTGTACTTATTTCTTAATGATAATAGTAGTTTTATTGGGGTATCTATTGGTATCGCAATTACATTATTTTGAACACTCTGATTCTCTAATATCCAACAATCAAATGACCTGTTCGTTCTACGATCCAAAAATTGATGAACCCATGGACTGAACTCTTTAATTAAAGTTTTGAAACCAGCAGATGAATACCCCCAATACTCGGGATTATTAATACTTATAACGGATATTCCCATCACATCAAGAAGAGAGTCGATTGACACACCATTTTGCCTGCTTTCTAAATCAATTTCATTTATTGGAGCCAAAAACTGAGATAAAACATCTTGATGAAGACTTTTTTCAAGATTTGGTAGCGCAAACAATGCTTTGCAAACACTAAGTGCTCTCATGCTTTGATATGTATGAGCAAGAGACATTGCCATATCTAACATATTTGTTTGTTTTAAAATTGGCCATTGAGATTCAGGAAGATGCTTCAGTGCCCAGATACAACACCTAATACTATGAGAGTACTGATTGCTTTGGAGATATGTTTGTTTGGCAAGACTAAGCCAGAAAATTTTATGTGGCATGCTCTCCTCAATCGATGAAATCCGTTCTCGTATCAAAGATGTAATTAATAAATTCCCTACAATACTTTTAATACTCCAAAATCTATGCATGAACTTCAGAGTATTCTTCAGTGTTAAGATTGCTTTGCTCAGTTGTTTCTGTTTTATATCAAATTCAGCATTAACAAGACAAAAGTAGAGGCAATATGGGACAGATCCGAGGGAAAAAGTTTTTTTAAACAATAATTCATTATAATTCTCAGACTGTGATAACATGTTTGGGAATGTGCATGTGATAAGGTATTCAATAAAATTGGTTTGAAAAGAGACAAAAGGGAGGTTTGATTCTTCCATTAGCTCAGAAAACTGCTTAAAAAACTTTAATGAATCCACTAATTCACCTTTAAACAAGAGTAATGAAGCAATATATCCAATATTGAGTTTGGAAAATGGGATTGACATATGAGTTGATGAGGGGTTAGGAGCTTTCTTAAAAAAACCTTTTACCACAGATGATAACTTTTTGGATTGCTCAATCTGAATACTCACATTCTGAAAAGTCGCGTTAATCGAGTTTACAACAAATTGCGAGCAAAAAACCATTAAAAAGTCAGTGATGGTATTATAATCTGTTTGTCCGAAAAAAGAACCAAGATTGGGATTCGTCAGCAGAGATTGATCATATCTAAATAAATCTTTCAAAATATCAAGATCAGATTCCCTTTTTGATTCGATTTTCCTACTACGAAGAGATAATGGATATGAAAACTCAAAATTGGTTTTAATTGTCTTATAATCACCAGGAATTGAGGAAGATACAAGCCCATCATAAATAAAAACGTGAGCGATTGGAAAAAATGGAATATAATCTCTCATCCAAAGCGGTAATTCTAAATATTGCCTAATCTGATCCGGGTTCATTAATTTTGATCCTGGAGCAGTGGCATATAGAATACATATAGGAAGATCAGGGTAAAAAAAATCGGCGAATCTCATATGAGAAATAATCCTGTTAATCATTACCAGATACCATGGAGGGATTGAAGAATAATTAAAAATATTCTTCATTGTTTTTGGCATTAGATTTGGTATAGATGCTTTTGATGCATCAATAGACCCGTTTTTCTCATATTCTTCACTTGTGAAAGATGTTGAGAATGATGTTATATCATCTTGAACCCGGGTTAAAAAACTTTCGAAAGGATGCTGTATTACAGAGTTATGATCAACAAATCGCACCAAAAAATTCTGTTTGTTAGAAATTGCCGCCAAAATATCAAAAAATGGAAACCCGCATAAAGAGGCAATTTTATCAACTTCTTTATCAATAACGCAGATAACTAAAGGAGAAAACCGTCTGCGGAGTAATTCTGTGGGCTCGAAGCTAGAAATAAATGCCGAAGTTTCCATTAACACACTTTATTTACCCCTAATTTTCCCTTTCTTCATTTCTCTGGTTGAAGAAAGAAATTTCTTTTCCGATCATTGCATTTTGTGCCTCAATAGCGGCGATTTGCTGGTGAAGTTCTCCAATTAGTCTTTTAAGTTGATTGTTTTCTTCATTTAGTAACCTGAGCACTTCTCTTTTTCCAAGCTTTTTCTTCATTGTGATAAGCGTTTTATTGCCCTTTTGCAGAAATAAAGGAGAAACAACACATATTTTTTCTTTCAGGAATGGGTCAATGTCCATACTGATATTATGCGAAACTGAATCAAATCAAATTGTGAGAGGGTTTAACAATATTGGTTTGAATTTATTGAATATCATTTGAATTTTCAGTTGAATCTTCATCGGATTCGTTAGAAGCCTTGTCTTCGCTTCGTACGGTAGATTCTTCGATTACTTTTTCTTCAAGCTCTTCTGTTTCTGGCTCTATTTCTTGGTTGGCTTGGGAAGGAGATTGGTCTTTTGATAGTGGAATACCTTGATTTTCATAGTGAGCTTTTTCAATCATGGTCTTTTTCGACCATTCTTCCCTTATTTGATTTGTTCTTTCAGTGTAGTTCATCTCTGGATTTGACACTCTAAGTTCATCGTGCCTTGCAGTCATGAACACAAAATATGGGCTTTTCTTATTTTTTTTAAAGGAATCTGATTTGGAATGAGATAATCCTCCATTTTGAGTGTTTTTCATTATTTCATTTTTGATTTCAAGAGATTTCGCCTCGTACTTCGCTTTTTCTTCTGGAGGGAGTTTTTTATATTTTTCTGAAGCAATTTTGGACAATTCTTTGATTGGGCAATCAGGATAATCAGCCAAAAATTGAGCTTTATTCTCTCTCATAAATAGGTTCCATGCAGACTGAAAACGAACAACTTTTTCTGTTTCATTACCGGCTGGTTTAGTTTCAACTTCTTGATTCAGCTCAGTCATTTAGAGGGTAAATATTTTCCCTTGGTTTTTCCCTTTTATACTGATTACGTTATTATGAAAATTTATTTGTCACGTTGATTATTTTATTCAATCATTTTCAATGATACCCATTTGTTGGGCTGTTACTCAGCATTTTTTATGTCTCAGATCCGAAAATTGCAAAAATACTAATGAGAGATTTAATAATGAGCCAACCTCTGGTAATGTAATTGTGCATGATTGTGTTTTTTCGAGGACATTTTCATTTTCTGGAGATGGAGGGATTTTCTGTTTTGTTGACTTATTTGTGAACCTTAATGTTTATGATTCAACTTTTTTCGATTGTTCATCTCAATATCATTATGGTGTAATTAGGGCTCGTTTGAATACTATTAATTGGGAAAGAGTTTGTTTGTATAATTGTTTTACTGGATATGGTCATTCTTGGTGTATTGGATACATTGAGACAATAAATTCGTATAATAATATGATATTTAATATGTTATCATTCTCGAAATGTCCTTCAAATTCGAATGAAAGGGAAAAAATATTAACTCTGAGATGGGGATCAATGTATCTTTACAATATGAATTCATCGAATAATGAAATTAAGCAATATGGAATAGAACACTCTAATCCATCATATATAAATGGGAAATACTGCTCATTCAGCAATAATAAATTATTTGTATCAATATTGTTACAATTTGAATGGGGAGTTGGAACAAGAGAGTATAGCTTTTCTAACTTCATTAACAATGAACAGGGATCAAATGAACGCGGATTAGTCCATCTGCAGAGTACACAAGCAGGAGATTATTTGATCAGTAACTGCGTCTTCATTAATAATACATATTACTTATTTGCATACTCCAACTCTAATCAAGGATATAACCTAGTTGTGAAAAATAGTTTGATTCAACATCAATCTAACAAATTGACCAGTGGTGATGTTCGAACCACAAATGTTTCTATAGCGACTTTTCAGTTACACAACCTTCAAATAATAACCTTCTTTTCAACATATCTTTGCCAGACATTCCAGCCCCAAAGAACTCTCGAAAAAATAACAATACCGAGCTATTATAGCTTGAAAATTATATTTATATTGACAGATATTCTCATAAATAATGAATAATCTCTTATCTTTATGAAATTTTGTTGATAAAGAGCAATTATTCCATAAACGATTTTCTAATAGTTTTATAAATCATTTTGAATAGAATCTTCATCACTAACCTGATTATTTGAACATTTTCGGTTCAGATATGTATTTAAAAATTTAACCATTGCTCCAATAAATACTATAAATACAATAGCTCCACCAATATAATATAATATATAGTTTTTTTCTTTGATTATTATTGGACATTCATTTGTTATGGAAAAAATGTCCATAATGAGTGATGTATCCACATTGGAAAAGGTAATAATGCCAATATTATTGGTTAGATTCACTTCATCACTAATGTTACAATCTTTAAGGGTGGTTTGGCAAGAAACATCATTCTGGAAAACGAGAGTAGAATTCATCAATATATTACTTAAAAAGATACATTTCTCTAATAGAATACTCGAAAAGTCATTTGTTACAAGTCCATATTGAACTATTGTATTAGATACAAAAAAACAACTTCTAATAATGATGTTCTCTTGTTGCCAAATTGAAATTAATTTGACGCCCCTATTATTAATAAAAATGCATTGTGATAATTCCGAATCGACAGGGCTTATTGAGTGAGAATAACTGTATATACCAGAATTTGCAAACATTTTGTTAGCAGAAAAGTTCATTTGAATCATCATCATATTCTTTTCCTGAATATAAATGTTACTTGTGCAGAAATTGTAATAATCTGATGCTGATTTCTGAACACTTGTCATAAAACACTTGCAAATCCCAAAGGAATAGATGAATTGACCAACTCCATTTATCACATAGCATGATTCGGCACATGACTTCTCAAGCTTCAGTTCGCCTTTAGTCATACATTCAAAATAGATTCCTCCTCCTTTGCAAGATGTGCAATTATAAAAGCAAGAATAATTCACGAAAATCGAAGTTTCTTTTCCTTGCAAATATACTGCCCCACCGTTTTCATTCAACAATTCTGCATTCAGGTCAATAAATGAACACATATATAGGTTGAATTTATCGAATGAGTCCTTTTCGGAAAATCTCTCAAAATATTGATCGCCAGCTTCAATAGAAAGAGCAAATAGCCACCAAACCATCAATAACTTTTGTGGCATTTTTTCTTTTCAAAACATAAAACCTTTTCAGAAATGGTTTATTTCAAAAAAAAACAACCAATACGTTTAAATGAATCCCTTTCAACGATTCAGTTTATGATACAACTTTTATCTTAAGATATCGCCGCTGATAGGAAAAACACTATTGCATATTTGTAATTATTTGGGATAACATTGGGTGTTTGTTTGATATTGTGAAATGGACAAAATATTGTGTTTAGGAATTCATTTGATAACATATTTGAAGTCCCGATATGATTACTTATCAGTTCATAGTTTGACCCTGAAACAATATCAATAACGCTATTGCTTATTATGAAAGAGCCTCCATTATTGGAAAAAAATAGAACATTGTGAGTATTGCTTTTCATAATGCAATTATTAATCCTCATCACAATGTAATTATCAAAAGTACCAAGAGCATTTGATGGGCCTCTGGAATTGTTAACAAAATTATTCGAATCAATGAAACCATTTGTAGTTTTTTGAGGATTACCATAACCAATGATATATGAACCAATAGAATCGCAAAAATCACAGAATTTTATCATATTATCTGCGCCGCTGCATGCAGCTCCAGTTCCCCATTTTTCTAAATAGTTTTTTGATCCATTCACGTTTGAAAAAGTAGATTTCGAGCCAGATATCTCAACTGAATGAAATCGAATGATATTTATATCATCTGAGCATAGAGAATATGAAACAAAGTTTAAATTAGAAATACAGCTCAAAGCTTCCAAAGTTATTGATAATGCCTGCCCAAAATAGCTTTTGCACTTATAAAAACAAACTGATCTAGCATCAAATCCTTTTCCTGTTGCAAAATATATACCGCCACCCCTATTTCCACTAGCTTCACAGCCAATGAAGCTGCAATCAGTAATATTCATTTGAGTATTATGGTTACAAAAAATTGCCCCACCATTTGATGAGCTAATGCAAATTGAAAAAACACATAGCTGTATTTCTATGAGTGGAATCCAGGATGCTGAAGATGCCACTGTTGTATTGTAAACAGTTCTCAACATTAAAAAATGCCGTTGTGGATTTGTTTGTTGACAAGGATAATTACAAAGCAGGATAGTGGTAGGATAGACAATACATTTTCCTTTTCGGATTATTCTTTAAGGGAAATTATGTTTATGGATTTAGATTATGGTAAGAAAAAGTCAAATGGAGGGGCGATCTATTTCAAAACAAGTAATTGTATTCTAGAAATATCTTTATCATGGTTTATGAACTGTTCTTCATGCAAGGGCGGCGGGGTTTTCTTTTTTGCAAATGGTAAGGGGAAATTGCTTATAAATACATGCTGCAGTTCAAATTGCAAAGTTGTGAATGGAATTGGGCAATTCATTTACTCTTATGGAGAGTGTCAAATATCCAAAACATGTATTAAAGAATCAGGAATTGGGCTCTTTCCTATGTGCCAAGGATGTATAGTTGTAGAAGAATACAATTCTTATTTCAATGATATTAATATATCTTCAAATTCAATGTTTGCTAATAGTGCATTGTCCATTTCATCATATTTTTCGGCTGATTCTCTGTCGAATATCCATTTTTGCCAGTTTTCAAAGAATCTTGGAATTAAAATCCTGTCTTTTTGGTTCATATCAAACGTAACTATAGATGATTGTGTGTTTTCAAATAATACCAACCTTCATTATGGAATGATAACCAATGATTTTTCCTCGATTCATATATCTCGCAGCATTTTTATTAATAATGAATTAGGTTACTCTTATCTATTATATAATAACTATCCATCTTGTACCATAACTGTTGAATTTTCTTGGTTTTCTGATTTATTTAATCTTATAAATCCAACAGGAATGTTCAAAAATCACTCTTTTTTCCATCTGAAACATATTCAAAATATTTCTCCAGTGTATACATGTCCATTAATAGAAAAAATAGCTAATCCAACCAGCCCAATAGCCATGATATTGATATTAATTGTGGTTAATCTCATTTTGGGTTGTTTAGCCCAAAGAAACAAGGATAAAGAAGAGAATATATATGGAAATCTTGATTAATGGTTTGACCAGAAATAAATGTCATTTTTTTAGATATTTTTTAATGTTTTTGCTTTCTTTAATTCTGTTTGGTGACTTAGGAGAACAATTTTTTACTAGATTCAGCAAAACTGAATCGTTTTTAACATGTAATCTTCATTCATGTTTGTTTCAGGATTTGAATTCACAGATTGTTAACGAGAGTGGAGGGGCAATTTGTTTTATTGGTCCCCAATCAACGATTTTTGTGAACTGTTCTCTTTTTTATAATTGCACATCATGTAAAGGAGGTGCTATATACTTCGAGAGTAAGATTGGTGGGAGTGTAAATATTGATTCATCATGTAGTGCTGATTGTTATGTTGCAAATGGAGAGGGTCAGTTCATTTATGCATACGGAGATTGTATTTGTTCCTTATTTAGTGTGCAAAAATCGGGATCGAGTTTGTTTTCTCTTTGCAAAGACACATTTCACATTCATGAAGATGATATCAAGTTAAGATATGGGAACTTTTCTCGTAATTCGTTATTTGCCAATAGTGCTATATATGGATACTCACGTGCAGTATCCTCAGTAGATTCTGAAATCTCATTTTGCCGTTTTGTGGAAAACCGGGGTATTAAATTAATATCCATATGGCAACAAGAGAATTTCTTAATCAAAAATTCTCTATTTGCTGCCAATTTTAACGATAGATATGGTCTTATCACAAATGACTTCGCCATAATATTAATAGAATATTCTAGTTTTATTGATAACCACATCAATTTTTCTGTTCTTTTCTATAATAATGCTGATAATTGCTTGACCAAACTGCAACATTGCTATTTGAGCAGTTTCGATGGAGCTACAAATCCAATTGGAAGCCATATGCACAATAATATGGTAAACACATCTCTTTTCTCCAATACAATCATTATCCACTCATGTCCATTCATCACAAAAAGAGTGAATCATTGGTATATCATTATCGGATCAGTTGTTACTCTTGTCATTGTCATTAGTATCGGAATTTATTGTTATAGAATTTTTTCTAAAAAATTCGCTTATGATATTCAAGTTGATGATCCTTCTCAAAATCATGTGAATCAAATCCCACCTTCGGAACCATTTGATTCACCTCAAATGCCATATCAGAACGATTCATACCATAATCCTTACCTCTTCACTACCGATTAAGACAATTGGTTTGTTTCAATTATTCTATCAACAAAGCGATTTAAAAATTGTCATTTCAACGTTTGGTTGAAACACTTTTTTTTGATGTATCTTCTCTTTCTTAACATGCTATTTTCCAAGGAATCAGGGGATCAATATTTTGAAAGATATAATAGGACGGGATCATTTTTGGAGATGAAATTATCTGATTGCTCATTTGTAGATTTGAATTCAGTATTAAATAGGGATTATGGAGGGGCAATATGCTTCAAAGGTAAAGATTCCCACCTTTTTATCGAAAAGTCAATATTTTATAATTGTACATCAATAAAAGGAGGGGCTATTTATTTTGAGTGCAAGAATACAGGATATATGCTACTTGAGAAGTCTTGTAGCGAGTCTTGTTATGTTATTAATGGAGATGGTCAATTTATTTATTCATATGGCGAATGTAGATGTTTGCAATCGGGGATTCAAAAATCAGCCTCATATCACTATCATTCATGCAAAGACAATATTCATATTCATGAAGAGAACTTCCAAATGAAAAATATTAATTTTTCGAGAAATGCTATGTTTGCTGATTCTTGTTTAACGGGATATTCCAAAGCATTAAGTGAGGTTGATTCAGAAATTTCATATTGCAGGTTTTATAAAAACAGGGGAGTTAAATTGATAGTTATTTGGCAACAAGATGCATTAGTAATCAAGAATTGCATGTTTGCTCTCAATACAATTGTTGAATATGGGTTGATAACAAATGATTTTTCGGTTATTAATGTTGAAAACTCTGTATTCACAGGAAATACTTTGGAAAATGCCACACTGTTTTATAACAATGCTGTTGATTGCCAAACAAAGGTTCAGAATTGTTACATAAGCGATCAAAACAAGATAACAAACTCTGTGGGAAACCATGAACACGTTGGTTCACTATCATCAATTAGCCTTTCAGATGTTACAATAACCATTACTTGTCCTGACATTTCCCCTAACAGTAGGAATGGAACAAAACCTATAGTTTATATTTTAGCAGGACTATCAGTAACTGCTTCAATAATTGCCGGGTTATATATTTTCTATTTTAAACGATCGAAAACAAATACTGAATATATTTCAATGAAAAAAGATGGGTCAATGGATGATTTTAAGGAAATTCAACCCCTTGATGACAAAAAAGAAGAACAAATCAACGATGCTGGATTGAAACAGCAATTATTGGATAACCAGGATGGTGGTGCTCAGTTAGTAAATCCTTTCAAAAATGATGAAGCACAGGATCAAAATAGAGGTAATAATGAAGAACAAATCATCCAAAATCATGATATTCCAAATAAAGGGGAAGAAAACGATCGATAGATAATTCTTAAGTAATAAAATCTGAATGTATTACTCAATATAAGTTAAAATAGCTTAAGGATGCTTCTGTATTGACTCTCATTATCTGACATCCATTTTTCAAAGAATTCTGGAATTTTCTGTGAATAAGCTTATACCTCGATCTACATTGCTTATCAGTTTTGTATACCATAGCTCTAGCAACATATTTCCAGTTTTCTTCAAAGCTATCTGCAAAAAACAATAAACTATGATCCTCTTCTAAAGTCCATACTTCTTGATGGATTCTAGGATCCATCTCTTTGAACCATCGAATTCTACAATAAATTTGATCCCTTCCGACATACTTAGATATGGTTTTCCAGTCATTCAAACCGAAAATATGAATAGAAGCCAATAGGTTAACATCATCAATTTCATTCCACTCAATTTCTTTATTTTTTTGACAACATTCTTCCAGTTTCCTCGTTTTATCAAGTATTTGCTCAAGTTTTTTTAATGGATGAATTGAATAATTAACCTTGCTAAAACAATTCAAAATAACATCAAACGGCACAATTCCCATTATATATCTATCAAGCTCATCTTTCAAAACACTATCTAATTCATTACCACAACAACAATTACCTAATATTCTCCAAAACACTTCTAACAGTGGCTTAAATTCCTCCATTTAAAATAAATAAAAAAATAATTTCTTTCAAAATTTCAATAATAAATATTTCTAATTATTAAGTTTTCTGAGTCAAAATAATCTAGACTATCGACCGTTTGAAAAGGTTTTCCCTATTTTTCCTTCTTTCAATATCCTGATTACCTCATTCTGAATTTCTTTCTGATGGGTTTGGGTTTCCAGTTCTCTCATAGCATTTTTGGAAGTTGAAGCAGCAATCCTATGGGCTTGCCTTGTAAGGAGATCAATAGAACGATAGTTAATCATTGAATTATCATCAATGACATCAATGAGTTCATTGTGAGAAATTTTGCTGTGTGTAAGATCAATTGGAGTTGACCATTCATCTTTCCATTGATCTAAGAATTGCCTTTCTTGTGCTTGTTTAACCAATATGCCATCAAGTCTCATCCGGTTTTTGTTCTTTTCCATTTCTATTGCAGCTTTTGAAGCTTCAATATGCTCATTTTCTTCCTTCTGCCTCAGCAATTCTTGAATCGAATCAAAAGTTTCTTGCTTTCTTTTCTTGATGAATTCGGCTTGATCTGATGCTTTTCTTTCGCTTTCAAGACTATTGTGCATTAAAGCAATTTTTTCGTTTTCAGTATCAAGCTCTCTTAGAGCTTGAGAATCTTCATTCGAATTTATGACAGGATATTCTTTTCCAATAGGACGAAACAAAGTTCTGGAAAGTAATTCATTATTCACGTGCTTCCATATGGTATTGGCAGTCCTGATCAAATGTGGAATGTTGCAGGGTCTTGGAGTTGACACAAATGTTTGGAAATCCAATTGGATTTGTTCCTCATTGTCACACATCCATGCAATCACAAGGAATTCCAAAAACTGAGGAGAAGCTACAATGAGATTATCAATAAGATGTACCCAGTTCCGAGAAAAAAACACCTCAGCAAAAAAGCTCCTGTATGCTTTCCAGACGACTAAGCCATCAGGTAGGCAATTTCTTAACTTTGGAGAAAAAATAGAAAATATTGCATCCATTCTTGATAAAATTGAAGGTGGAGGACCTGGGATATCAGAAATCCATTCCTGAAAAAAGTTTGTAATTAAACATATTGTTGTTTCAAAGCAAAAAAGCAAATTTCCTGGGAAATTCGATACCAGTTTCTCAAGAAAAATTGGCATCCAATCACATGTGATGATTGGAGCATACCAATAGACAAGAGCATTAAAAATAGTCTCAATTTCCTTTCCGCTATTGTTCTTTCCGCATAGATTCTTCACTCTTTTCAGAGGAATCTTGGATTTTAGATAATTAAACTGATCTGCATTTTTTGGAAGCCTAAGCAACGACCCCCAAACTTTACACCTAATATCATCAGGAAAGAAATGGTACTTTTTAATGACTTTCACAATATTTTCCCGAGAAAAATCACAATTTTCATTAATTTGGCTAAGGGAAGATTCTTCATTAAACATATAAATGGATAATATTAAAAAACAAATCGTTACAAAGAAATTATCAAATGTATCGTGTCAATGATTTACTTCTAGTTACTCATTATGATGGAAATACAATTAAAAGAAAGGAATATTCAGAAGAGGAACTGATTAAGAAGGCTAAAACATTGATGAGTAAACCATTTTTGATAGATCTTACGTCAAATCTCCCAATGATTTCACATAACTTTGCTTTTCGAGTAATTTCTCTTTGTGTTAATTTGGAGGATTTTTCTATGCTTCCATTTGGAAACGATCTTATTTCTGGATATGAATCAAAGGGGGCTGATTACCGTTTTTTGTTTTCTTATTATCCAAAATTCTCTTCTCAACCGCAAATATCTGATTCTCTATTCCTTGAGCCTCTAAACCCCTTTATATATTACCGATTTGTTAATGAAATAGTCAAAATGATTTCATATCTACCAGAAAGTCTTATTGAAGATGATATTTTTTTTAATAGTCTCTGCAAATATGTTATTTTTTCGACGCCCGAATTATGTCTACTTAAAAACTTTACCGAGCTCAGGACAAACCTTGTTAGATTCATAAGGAATGAATGCAAATGCAAAGACTTAAAAGTGTTTGATGAGATATTTAATCACTGCTTGTGCTCTTGTATGTATAATTCGGAATTGAAGGATGATAGTAAGCCGCAGAAAATTGTATCGGAGTATCTTCATATGAATAGTAATGATTTGCTGAATAAGTTTCCAAACTTTGAATACCAAAGAGACGTATTCCACACGATATCATATATTAATGACAGATCTTCAATGTTAACAACCTCATGGGTTTATACATCTGATGAAATTGAAGATGATCCGAATGGTAGACTTAGGGAAGCTCAGCATAGGATGAATCATTTAGCAAATGGAGTATCTAAATTGGGAACACAAAATCAACCTGCTGGGTTTATACACGTTTTCTTTTCTTTGAATTGGAACAAAGATTCCACTAAGGATTGCATGGAAGGATCATTTATTCAGATAAAATACAAAGGAAAACATTCATATTCAAGTTTATCATTGGGATCATTTGAGTTTGTATTTCCGGTGTTTAATAAGAAAAAACTGAAAATCCGATTTCGTCATAAATCTGATGAAAAAAAGAATATTCAAGAATTGGTAATAGATAAACTAAACGAAAATCATTATATTGAGGGGAATTTTGTTGTTAAAAAACCACACGGTCAAGCAAAATTCATTATTAATGCAAAATATTATCCATCAATTGAAAAATCAATTTGCTTGGTTCATCTTTTTACTCCTGAAGCTTCTCCTAAAGAATGTATGGATTTCTTAATTCAATGTACCATGATGGAGTGGCTCAATAATATGGATTTGTACCCTCCAATGAAACTTTTCTCGACAGTAATTGATTTTGCATTAAAGTATGGGGCCACTCCTTCCTCTGTTTTCTTCGGGTTTTTGACAAAAATGCAATTATGTTGGACATCCAGTGGTTCATTTTTGGATGCATTCACAGGTATTCTTTTAATGTGTTATGTGATGTTTAAACAATATCATATAACAGAAGGTGAAAGAGAGTCATATAATGCTGCAATTGATACTCTATCATCAATAGTACCTAAACTTCTTATTAATACATTATCAAAACCTGATATGATTGAAAAACCAGCAGTGACACCCCTAATGATTGTATTATCATTGTTCTATGACCCAAGTGGTATTAATCAGTTTATTCAGTCAATTTTACAAGACTCTGTGGTTAATATTTTTGAATCTGTGATTCATGTTCTTGAATGTACTCCATCCACAATGGAAGCAAATCCATCTATTATGTCTTTATACTCATGTTTGAAATCTCCTCCCACTTTCTCAAATGGAAAAAATGGTATTCCAAAAGTTTCGTTTTCTCCTCCGTCTATTCTCAAAGCAGCTCAGATATTATTGAAAAGGACTGAACAATTGACTGTGTTTTTTAACTCTCAATCAATTCCAACATTTGCTGATCATGAAAGATCAATAAGACTTGACTTTTCGTCTCTTTCATATAGAATTGCAGACTCTTTTTCTCATTGTGACCAGAGTCCTAATGAATCCGACACATTTAATTTCTTGGGAGTTTATAAACAATTATGGAAGTTATTTGGTTCCAATCCTAATCATTCTCCCTTCATTCTATTCTCTCCGATATTGCTTCGATGGGTATCTGAATTGGGACCGGCCTTAATAAATTGGACATCACAAGCAGTTAAACATGATTCATTCAAAATCGAGTGGAAACAGAAAAAAGTATCATCTTCACTTGGCGATTTATTTAAAATATTCCGAGATACTGTGGCTTTTATAGAACAGCTTGATTTGGGAGCTGGTGAACCTGATATTTTTTTAAATTCATATATTTCTCTATGCTCATCATCACTCCGACTTTATATTTCTATTCTTCGTGATTTACTAAGGAATCATATAAATAAGTATATTTCTATCCCATCAAAACAGCTTACTATTGATGGCGATTATAAAAGGGAGATTAATCTCTCACAGTTTTTTGTAATAATTAACAATATGATATCAGTTCACTCTTTTTGGTCCGAATTCATTCGGGTTTTCAACAAAAATCATCCTCAGATTCTGCAAACAGATGAGATATCACTTGGAGTGCTAAAAGATATCAACGAATCATTAATATATCTAGAAAAAATTGTTGGATCAAATATTGAAAGAATGTTATATAATCTGCTTTGGTCTAAAAAAAAGAATTTCGTATCGAAAAAAACTGAAATGAAACCATCTTTCGAGTCCGATTCATTGATTTTGTTTGAAGAAACCAAAACATATCTATTCTCAATAATTAATGACCTTGATTCACTCATCATACCTAAGATTCCAAAAGCCATCAGTTATATTGTTAAAGGCATTCGAAATGGTTTTCTTTATTGTCTCAAACCTTTTCATGAAATACACAAGCCATCAAAGTTTTTCCGATTGATTCTTGTTTTTGATTCAATACAATCAGATTTTTTTGATAGAATTCATGAAAAAGGAATCAAATATCCGTCCAAAGATACTGATATTGAATTTGATATTATTAAGTGGATGGTAGCTCAAGAAGAAATACCTGCATCAATAATAAATGAGATAGACGTTGATGAAAATGATATTATTATGAATTATTATAAGAAAGTGATTTTATACCAAAAATCTGAATCATCATCGCAGAAGTTGATTTTCAAAAAAGGAACAATAAGTGTCTCAAAGGATGATTTAAATTTGAGATAGTTTTCTATGAAAATATCTTTCCATTTGATTAATATTCAAGTATCTATTTATCAATGCTTCGAAAAATATCAGGGGGATTATAGAAACCAATTTAAAAGAAAATATAAAACCAAAAACATATTAATTTGGTTTTAATCACTAATTATGTTCGGCTTTCACCATATTTATAGTAACCCAATGGATTGAGCTTCTCCTTGAGCTATATGATTTGTTAATTATTGGAATGCTAGATAGTTATCATTGAGATAATCAAAGGAATAATTCGATAAATCAAGGGATTATGAACATTTTCATTTATGCCATAATTTGAACAATCTTTTTGATGGAGAACGATAGAAAAATTCAAGTACATTTACATTTTGCCAAGTGTGTCAAGTTTAACAGAATTGCTAAAATCTTTGCCATAATGATCAGTAGGGCTAATCCTCCCATTGCCAAAATCTTTGGTCATAGAGATTTAGGGTTGGATGAATCGATCAAGTATTACCTGGAGAACTCAGATAAAAAAATCGGAGAACATAATGTATTGTTCATCTCATGTATAAAAGTTGGAGACGACTTGAGATCAGCTTCACATCATGATTTTGCCAGAATTAAGAGGATACTATCAGGATATTCGTATTTCGGATTTGAAGTATCAGAAGAGAGTGATATTTTGGATAAGATCAACAGAATATCAAACATGCAAACAAAAGGAGATTTAATAATAATTATTGAAGCACATGGGAATGAAAATTCTATTGCTGTAAGTCAAAAACCTGATATCCTCCTTAACAATGTCAACCAAGAAACCTTTAAAAACGGTGCTGGGATACAGGAAATATGGACAGTCAATTACAAAGATATTATAGATGGGATTCAGAACCCTAATCAATTGAGTACTACCCTAATTCTCATAGCGTGCCATTCAGGAGGTGCACTTAAAAGTGAGATTTCAAATAGTATTGTCGTTATCACTTCTTCTTCATGTAATGAATTCACATATTTTAATGAAAATGGATGTTGTTTCATGCAACAATGGGAAACAAATGTAAAAAATAATCCCCACAAATCACCACTGCAGCTGATTCCTAATGAAACAAATAATGGAAATGTACCAAAAGACGGAAATCCAATATCCCATACTAAGAAAAAGGGTCCAATCAAAGAATCAAAAATGTGTATGTTATTGTAATAGTAATTATTTGTATTTGTATTTCCATTGCTTTACCAATTTTGGCAATATGTATTGCCAACAAGCTTTCTCTTATTCGCTCAAGAATTATCAAAAGTGTGTATTCAAGCAAAAATAACAATGAATCATGTAATCTAGTTGGACCTATGAAGAGTCTCGCAGATAAAACATTGGTGAAGATGATGAAACAGCAACTCAACATGTTTACTCGATTAGCACTAATTACCCTCATTGTTGAGAACAGTCTTGGTTTGTTTTTAATGTATTGTATCGAATTATAAATAATGTCTCGCTACAAGTCCACAATAATATAATATGATTGGAATTTTGAGAAAGGAAGGAGCTCATCGAAATCTTAACTAAACAAATAAATAACAATATTTCCTTTTGCAACAGGAACAAACATGAGAATGGGTTAGGGGCTGTTCAATACCTGGTAATAAAAACATTTTTTTTTGGAGTCACTTTTATCACACATGCTTGAGGAAAATATTTCGATTTCTGTCGATTCTGATATGAAAGATAGTGGGAAAGCGGAAGAAACACAGATGGATTTAGGGACATATGATGAAATAATTGGATTTCTTGATTCTTATGAAGGTGATTTGGAAAAAATGGGAATTGAGGTCAAAACGGTGATTAATCAGATTAGAATTTTCGATATTAATGATTTAAGGAGAATATCATTACTTCCCAAGTTTTTATTTCATTCAGCGGTATTGAAATTGAATTCTATAATTGTTGATTTTTTTCAGCAATCTACAGAAGAAAGCGATGCTTATACAATAGCATCATTTTTGGCGACATTATCAAGATTCAGTAATGATGATCCAGAATTGTATTTTCCCCTAATGATGATATCTATCAACTATTTCATGATGAACACACAATTTGCGAAATCTATTCTACATATTAATCATGTATATGGATTGGCAATGCAAAGTTTAGTGGAAATGTTTAAACAATCAAATGATAGTCCTCTATTGAAAGATATAAAAACAATGATACATGTATTGAACTCTCTCCAAAACATGAACTAATAATACTCGTCTTAAATAAACCAACAGATTCTATTTACTATACAGTTCTTTATGAGACATGCTTCTACTCATGTTCTTAGTTTTATTACACGAATTAATAGATGCAGACACTACATCATCGTCAACCATTGACATATATAATATGGTTTTATTCCATATTGAGGAGAAAAAATGTTGGAATTGACGAATTATACTGTTTCTTGTGGCATGATGTCGAATGGCAAAGTTCTTTTGTAAAAACTCTACTGAATGCATAAAATTACTAGATAGAATAACTGTTTGGGATTGCCTCTCAATCAATTCAGATAATACTATGTATAAATGACGATCTTGGATAGTTGATGTATCTTGGAAAAATTCTTTCACCAAATGTGCTGTTGGGAAATCAGTCCACTCGATATTGGAATCAAATCGAAGAGAAAAGCATGGGTATTGGAGAATTCTCCTGATTTTATGTTCTGATTGAAATAAATCAAAGGGTTTTTTGGTATGATCCTGCGTATGTAATACAAAATCAGGAAGATCCATAAAATTCAAGCTTAAACTTCTGTTATGAGAAAGGGAGTCTTCATTATAGAATGGAGAAGTTTTGTATAATTCATCAATAATATGAGAACTTGTATTTGAAAACAACAAATACCAAGTTGTCACATCACATATTATTAGCTTTGATTGAATCGAATCAGAGTTTTTTGTATTTGAAATCATTAGAGAAATAAATTTGCGCTGCAAACTAGATCCATCACATCCAATAACTTGTCCAACATAGTCTATTGAACAAATAATATAAATCCATGAGCTAAATGAAGAACAATCATAGAGAAAACTTAAAATTCGTTGCTGATCTTTTGTATCACAATAAAATGATATATATATTGGCCAAACAGCCCATGCATTATTAGAAACAAACCTCTTATCAGGACAGATATTTTCGAAAAACGATTCCAGTCGCTCAAGGCAAAAGGCTACCCATATTGCAATTGGGAAAAGTTCTTTCGATTCATTTTTGATATGATTTAACAAAGTCTCATATAGACCTTCACTCATATCACTAAATGAAATTTGTGATAAAAATATATTGGATAGTTCGAACATGGATGTTAATGTTGGATAATACTTACTAATAATAATCAATGTGTTAACAGCTTCCAATATTACCCTCTTGCTTTTTCTATTCAAAATATATAATAATAATAACATAGTATTCTTCCCTTGTATAATTGAATCAATTGGACTAGGATTCGACTTAATTAACATTTGAAGTAATCTTAGAAATGATACAGTATCACTTGAACAATGGGAATTAAGTATCGTTGAAACAATTAGGACTAAATCATGGTGACAAAAAGAAACCAAAGATATTTGGAGACATATTCCATTCATTAAATTTTTGCATAAATCAATATCAAGTGTTTTCCCCGCCTTTTCTCGTATGTACTCCACCTGAATAGCTTCATTTTTCTTCCAATAGTAATATAAATATAGAGTGTTCAGTGCCATTTCAAATGAAAAACATAAATGACCTGAGTTTATAATTGATGGAAACAGATGTCTATTCCAATGACGAAGTACCTTTTCATGATCAGAAGGATCAGAAATAATCCAAATCAAAGAATTGGTTAAGATTGAAAAACAAATCGATTTTTGAATTTCTTGATTTGGAACTTTTTCATACAAATTAAAAAATTTCATATAAAGACTATAGTCAATGGTGATCAATTTTGAGTTTGCGAAAAAACACCCCAGATTTAAAAAGAAATGATTGCGAATAATTTGCTCATGAACTGTTGGATATAATAAAACGAAAGAAAATATAAGTTCAATAACATCATAACTATATTTGGAATACTTTTCTCCGTTCGGAAAAGTCAATTCTAAATAAGAAAGTGTTGAGAGGACAAAATCAGAACCAACATTATCAACTAAGCAATCACAAAAAACAGGATCTTGCTTAATAAAAGGCCCTTTAAATTCAATGTATATCTGCTCATTCGTTTGATAAGAATTATATGAGAATAAATATTCCTCATTTTTCATAGTTTTCACAAACAAAATGCAGTTATCAGAATGATTAAGAGTCTGAGGTCCTAAGTTACCAATTTGTGAAATCGATTCCAAAGAAAGCGACTTAAATAACCCAAATGATCCAATAAGAACAGATGTATTTTCAGAAATTAATTCTCTATTCTCTCCAATGATACATGATATTTCACCTTTAGCAAAACACACCCATTGATAAGAAATCTCATGAACCCTCTGATAATCGAAAAATACTTCAACAAATACTCCCCCCTCATTTATATCTGGTCGAAGTGATATTGAACAAAAAGTCCAAGTATTCATGTTAAGCCCTTTATCAATAATACTTTTTGTGACTGTTTTTTTCCCTTTTACAGAAATAATTAATTGATTCATGAGAATATCGACTCTGAATTCTTTATGGGATCCATCATTAATTGTAACCAAGTTTAATTTTATTTTATTATCAATATCTTCAATATTTATCCAAAAGAGGAAAGTAAACCCATGATCCAATAGGGAAGAATCAATTCTTGATGCAGAAAAACTATTTTCGGAATTTATTGGAAAAAAACCAATAGGATTCCTTGAGGTTCTAGTAATTATCTTGGATAAAAAACTAATCAAAGATGGAAAAATATAGGAAATATAAGTATTATTAATGGGCCTAATTATTTCAAAGTAATTCTCAACAACTTCTCTTGATGATATTGTACGGGCTATTAAATACAATATCGAGAATATAACTTTGACATTATTCATATCTGGTTTTTCTTCAGAAATATAGTTATCCAATATATGCAATATGTTTAGGTCAAGAGATCCAATATGAGCAGAAATTCTGTTCTTCCTAGTAAAAACCAACAAACTTTTCAAAGATTGCAAAATGTTATAAAATTCGCTATGTTTGGAATAAACATTTGTGATTATTCTTAAAAAATATGGCTCTCCAATAATGAATTTATCATTTATCGAGGATAGTGTTTTCCCTGCTAATAGTTGCATCATTAATGGATATAGATCCATGATATTTTCATTGCTATAACAAACCATTATTGCCCTTTCGAGTTTTTCTGCAAAAACTTCTTCTGTTTTTTGTCCATAATATGTATGAGTTAAGAACAATATAATACTTCTGATTAAGTCTTCATATTTAGGGGATTTAATAGATAGTGAGGATAGAGCATCCAATAGAGAAAGAATTGTTGGTTTCAAATTCGATACCTGACTTGCTGCATTATGATTAACTGAGAGAGAAGTATTTAGACAATTTAAAAATCCTATTAATAAATCTATTGATTGGTCTGATAATAATGAACATATGATGATGTTAATTGCCAAGGACAAAGAAGAAATAAGAAAACATAAGGAACCTTGAAAATTTGCAGTAAAATCTTGGATTGCTTGAAATGTTAAAGACTGAAAGTTTTGATTAAATGCCAAAGAAATCATGATCGTGGAAGTTGTATCATTATTAAACACTAAGCCTAGGTTATTGACAAATTTAAAAAAATGGGATAAAAAATACTTGATACATTCAGAAGAAATGATTCGATAATTATCTGAAGAATGCTCGGTTATGTAGTGAAGACCATTGACCAAAACATACTTAATGAAAGACGACCTTTTTGATTCATCAAATTGATTAAAAACTTCATTAACAGTAATATAATATAGGAATTCCGAAAATAAGCTTGGATTCATTGAAAAAGAGGATATAATTTTCATCATTTCATCAAAAGAAATTGAGGTTAATATATGAAAAGCTGACCAGTGAAGAGAGTATAGGATAGATCGTTCTGATTGGTTGGAATTGCTCTTACATTCATATAAAAAAAATGATGAAGATAAGAATATAGGTGCAAAATTCATAGTAACCTTATGGCTAAGTCTAGAAATAAAGAACAAAAACACAGAAAAATAGGCAAAGTTTTCTGGAAAACATGTCTCATATTCATGGAAAAATTCTAGAAAACACTTCTCCATATTCTCATCATCATGTATTATGGAAATTATTTTGTTCATTCGATCAAATACCGTTTTAGGATAGCATTCTTCGAAATCAACCCTTTTGTATAAATGAGTCCAATCAAAACTAATATCATTCCTTATTGTAGTTTCAAATCTAAAAAGTACTTCTTTTATATCTTTAATCTTTAAGCATTTCTGATTCTTATCTATAAATGAATGAATATCAATGTTCTGTAATAGATACTGAGATAATGAGAAAGAAAGAAGAGATATAAACTCTTTTTTTGCATTCAATGGAAAGCATGGTATAACCTGACTTAAAAAATCTATTGATGTCTCATCGAATGCAGTTATTTTCTGTCCAAGAGACCCCAAAATGGAATTTGCTTTTTCAAATTCAATAGATTTTTGACGATTTAAGACTTTAGCAACAATATCAATTAAGTAATTATCATTTGCCAGTGCATAATTATAAATATCATCGAAAGAGTAATATATTATTCGGTAAAAATCATGAGACACTGAATCCAATGAATGAAGAACATGAATGAATACTTTGAAAAGATCAAAGTATTCATTAGATTCATATCTAACTCTCAAATCCAGTAAATGATATAATATCGAAACAAGGATACTAAATTTATTGATTTCTTTTTTAGGGATTATTCCAATCATATTAATCACCCATTTAATAATCTGATTATAATCACCCACATCATACTCTAATATGTAAGCAACATATGCACAAGTTCGCTCTAAGAAAGGATTTTTTGGCGTTTCCATATTAATATCTTTTATAAATGAAGAAAACTGGCCATTCAATCTGATATACTCTTTAAGTCCTTCCATTACATCTCTCGATCCAAAAAAATCAATAATTTTATCCTCCGTTTTCATATATTCCAAAGCCCAATTATCTATTAATGAAACTACAAGATCCTTTTGGCTAAGAAGAGAAATCATATGTAAAAAAAACAATCAGATTGTAATAAACACTTTAATCTAAAATTTCCCGGATGATCATCTCTGGTGTCGAGATATCGATCATTTGATAATGGAGCTTAAGTTTCTTCAAAGAAGCGGAGAGCTTAGGAAGTAATTGATGTTGTGATCCTTTGTTATATTCATTTAGAGGGATAGCATCATTTGGAATTGCAAGTGCAATTCCATTAAAAGTATTAGTGTCATCATAAGACCCTCTCAACAAAAACCATTTTTTGCGCTCAAAAACCATTGGAATTACCATATCAATATATCTGTTTTCTATACATGCACTGAACTCTTTCCTATATCCAGCTCCAATATTGTTTTGAACTGTTGTCCAATTAAAAACCACAACACTATGTCCCGAAGGCTGTATAGAATACACTCTTTCGGGAGTTTCTGAATCCTCAAATTGCCAGGCAAAAACATGCCCATATGATGATGATGCTTCTAAAGACTGGAAAACCGTAAGTGCTAAACTATAGTTGTACATTTCATCCAAAATGTTGAAAATATGTATTAAAAAATATCTACCATCAAACTGATAGCAACAAATGAACCAATCAAATGATAATTCATTCTCAATCCTAATTGGAAATGCTTGCTTTCCATTTCCAAAAGCTTCTGTTATGTTGTTGAAAAATAAAGTACCATCAATCTCATAAAACTCTCCTGCAATTTCACAAAGTTTGGCGCTTATTATTGGGCATCTCTTTAGTTGTTGTGGGGCTTTCCACCTTTGAAAACTCTTGAATACTCTCCTTAAATGAGTTCGATGTTCAAACACAGTATCACACTCAATATCGCAAACATAAATTCTAAAGTCACTCATTGAATCATTGCGTGGGGGCCTCCAGCTTAAAGGAACTAAATTGCTCAAAGCCTCCTGAAGAAAAGGTGATTTAAAAACAAGAAATCCTCCTTGATTTGGATTAGATTTAATAGAATACAACTCTGCAGATCCATCTCCTCTTAATAAATTTATGGTTCCTGAACCAATTTGCCCATATGATAAGTATTTACCTTTGTCATGAACCCTAAAATATTGATTAAAATGTGGTAATGGTAAATCATAACCAAGCTTTTCTCCAAATACACAATAATCTTCAATACTCAAATCAGGATTTACATAAAATACATCGAGCAAAGTACAAATAAAAACTACAGATAACATATCATCCTTAGAAATTAAGGGGAAAGCATAAAAATCAGATATGGTTTGGGCCATAAAAATAAAAACCGAATCTTTGGTTAAATCATCAATGAAACGCTTTCCGGTAACTAATATCCATTCTTTATGCATATCAGGCATCCAAAATGGAATGATAAACTGATTAAAAGAGTCTTTTCCTTCAGACAATTCGTCCCATTTCACAGGTATTGTCATGTTATCCACAAAATATTTCAATGTATGTTGATTAATTGGCTTGTTAAAAAGATTTCCAATAGACATATGATAATCTCTTGGCTTACCATGACATTCAACATAGGCAAATCTTCCAGAATTGCTCCACAAATTCAACATTCTATCTATCAAGCTAATATCAGAAGAGTGATCTAATGAACGATGATGATAAGAAATAACAATAGAAATCAATGAATGAAATTGTTTTTCACATCCTCTATGAATATACATACTAGATTTAGTCATGAAAACAACAATATACTGAACACTTTGAATTGAATATCTATGAATATCTATGAAAGACCCATTCTTGTTAATAGAAAATGGATATTTCGCCTTTCCCATGGCCTCCTGTTGAATGCCATAAGCCAATTCCGGGTCGAAATCCCTTGGAACAGAAACTTTATTGCATATTTTCCCATTTCGTATAATATATATTACAATACTCTGGTAATCAAATCTGTTGAGCAACTTGTTCAATATTTCCTCAATACTATCTTGCTTATGCAAAAGTAACTCTTTAAGAGTAAATAAATGAAGTTCTTCTAAGTACACTCCTGCGAGAAAGTTCGAACCTAATGGTAATTCATATGATTCATTCATTTTAAGAGATATATTACAGTCAAAACCATCAATTACAACAGGGACATCAACTTTTAAAACCCCATCATTTTTAATAATCTTACTTTTTGGAGTGAATGATACATCTCCATCATCAAGTTTGAATACACATCCACTTTGGGTAATTTGAAAATCGCAATTATTATCAAATGCGTATTGAATCCAATAAAAGACTTGATAAATATGTGAGGAAACATTTTTAATACACATTTTTTCAAATATGTGAGTTTTTTCAACCAATTTGCAAGAGATTAACTCATAATAGCTGGGATTGCTATGCATTCTAATAATTTGCTCCTTTTTAACAAGATGACTAACTTTCGACCATGTCAATATCGATCCTTTATCTGATATGAACCATGTGTAAAAGGTTTTTTGAAAATTTGATCTAAATGATAATGGGAAAAACAAAAAAAACAACCTGATTATTAATAGAAGTGAAGAAAAAACAAACAATCTAAACGAAAAAGCACATAAAAACGAAGGAATAATTCTATTACACATGAAATTTGAATTTGTAGTAATAAATGCTGAACGGTTCTCTAGCCCATCAGCAATTTTATCAATTTCGTTAAAACCATCAAAAACTTCTGCATTATCGCTTATGATATATTCGGAATTATTCAATATCAGCGGGCATATTGAGTAGCCTAGGTTTGTAAGATGAGAAATCAGAAAAACATCAGAATTAACATTTCCAATAATTGAAACCATTTTATGAGTGAAATTATCATATCTTCGGTAAATAAAATTTTTTTTCGAAGGAATTTCGCAAAAACATGAATTCTGGTCAACACTCGGATTAACGGAAATCAACACATCAATATTCCTTGTATCATTGATCTTCCTATATTTATGGAACATAATACTTACAAATCTATCTGTATCTAAGTATGGATGTTCTATCGAAACCCGCAAAAATAAAAAATAATATGTTATTAGCATTTAGAAATTATGGCTTTAGAAATATCCGGACTTTACAAGAAAATTGAACCATTTCGGACATTTTGTTATAATTTAAAGGAAATACTACAACCCATCTTCATCTTGTCGTTTTCGAAAATAGAATTGTTAAAGTGGATCACAATGTCAGCTATATTAAAGAGTTCCAATCTCGTTTTGGCAGAAATTTGGGATAAATTTTTCATGAAGAATTTTGTTGAAGACTTTTCGGTCTTTATCATTGAACCGATTCTCCAATCAAGTTGATCAAGCTTGTGATTGAAGCCAAAAACCAATGGAAAGCCATGAAACTCCGCTGAGCAGGTTATTCCGAATTCTTTAGTGAATGGGAAAAAGTAAGCACATGAATTAAAGAAATTTAGATGAATACCAGAAATCAACTCCAAACTTGTGCATCGAGAATGTGGAGAAGAATTTGATCGAAATCTATATTGAAAGTTATATGATTGAGCATTGATGTTTCCAAAACTCTCAAAAAGATACTTCTCAAATCCAATCTTAAACCTTGAAAGGAAACTCAAACGCGCTGGTTTTGATTCAAATACTTTTTCGTAAGAATGTGACCAATTTGCTTGAATAGAATTTGTAAAAGGTGATATTTTAAAAATTAATGAATCAGAAATCGGCTTCATGCTCAAAACAAGCTCTTTAACATCCTTTTCAGCCGTATACTTGATAGATCCGAAGCTGAAATGCCCTTTCGAACAAAAACTCTGAAAGAAATCATCATTCTCAAATCCAATCCCATTAACGCTAAAGAAATAATCTTTTAAATAAAAACGCATATTTAAACCATCTTTTTGCCCGAAATTCACGACATTCTCATTGATTATCCTATTCTTAAACATTATTTATGGCCAATGTTACATAATCGTATTGATCTAGGAGAGAACTGGAGAAGAACTGTGGGGAAGGTCTAATTTCTAGGACGATGATCATAATTTACATGAACTTCAAGAGCAATAACCAAATCACAGTGAAGGGTGTGATTTTGGGCGATACACAAGTAGGGAAGACTTCATTATCACATAGATACTTCACAAAATCATGGAATCCTATTACAAGCACAACGATATCATCTAATTGTCAGAAAGTTGAAATGGTGATAGAAGGTACACCTTTCACATTTGGTTTTTGGGATACAGCAGGACAAGAAAGATTTCGATCAATATCCCCAATTTATTATCGTGGTTGTCATGTGGCAATGATTGTATTTGACCTTACAAATTCTGAATCTATCAAAACAGCGAAGAGTTGGGTTCAAGAACTAAGGAGACAAGGTCCAATTGGTGTTCCATTAGTTCTTTTAGGAAATAAAGATGATCTTGTCAAAGAACGAGCATTATCTGATGAGAGCATCAAAGAATTCGTTCAAAGTATTGGAGCGGATTACTTTGATGTGTCAGCTCTCTCAGGAAAGAATGTGAATGAGGCATTTGATCATGCAGCATCTCTAGGTTTTAGGTACTATCGAGATCAGCAACAGCTTTCAATGTCGGTGAATGATGTTAATCCAACGACTTCTCCACATGAAGAAAAACAAGAAAAGTCTTGTTGTTAAAATGTATAACACTAGCAACATTTTTTATCATCACTTGACTTTGTCAAATCAACATTTAGGACAGATTTAACAACACGACGAGTGTTTTCGTTGATATACTGAACTAAAACACTTTCAAAAAGGTTATTGATACCTAGCCCAGATAATGCGCTGGTTTCAAAATACCTTAATTTCATCTCATTGGCTTTCTTAGATATTGCCTCTGAAGAAACTGCCCTGCCATCGAGATCTATTTTGTTTCCAACAATAGCAAACAAAGTTTTGGAATCCACATATTTTTTCACCTCGTTGATTCTGGAATCAATGCTTAAGAATGATTGAACGTTTGTAACGTCAAAAACAACTAATGCAATTGATGCTCCTCTGAAAAACATTGGTAAAAGAGCCCTATATGCTTCTTGTCCTGCTGTATCCCATATATTCATATTGTAACTCTGACCGTTGACAGTAATCTCTTTAACTTCAAAAGCAGCCCCAATTGTCGGAGCTTCATCTTTGGATATGACACCTTTAACATAATGTGATAATATAGATGTCTTTCCAACATGTGTATCCCCAACAAGTATCAACTTAATTGGCTCTTGTGAGTGCATCGCAATATGATCAGGTTTACTAATCGTCAACGATAAGAATAATCGGTGTGTTTCATTTGCAGAATGGCTTCCAATGCTTTTATGGATAGAATCAACCAAGTATGTGAACAATCATATTCCATGGCGTCCGCGATTGCCAATGAAATGGGATGTGTTAATGAATCGTTGCTAGCTGCTAAGAGGGTTTTATGTTATAATCCAAATAGTGAGACAGTGTTATCTCTCTTTCCTCAATATCGAGGTTTAATCAATAGGCTTACTCAAATTGTTGAGGAGAATGGAAAGAAACTGAAAAACGAGCCCCATAACGGAAATCTTTGGTCAAGTTTAGGGTTTTGTTATTTGCTACTTGGCGATTTCCCGAATTCATTTGCTGCATTTGCGCATAATATAGAAAGTAGTTTACTATCTAACGATTTTCCAAGTTTATATTCAATTGGTGTAGTTTTAGGGCATTTTAAATACTGGGGATCATGTCATTCTCACATGACCAAAGCTCTAAATATCACACAGGACATAAAATTTTCAGCAGATATCAGATTTAGGCTTGGAATTGTATGTAGAAATATGGAGAGATATGAAGATTCTTTAGAGTTTTTCAAGAGTGTTATTAAAACATGCCCCCGTGGACTTATTAAGCATGATATTGATTTGCAGATTGCTTATACCTTACAAAGAATGGGAAGGATTGAGAATGCAATTAGTATATATTTGGATATAATGAAAGAGTATTCAGACAATTCGAATGTTACTACCCAATTCGCCATTTCCTTAGTAACTCATTGCAATGAAATGAAACCAGAGAAATCTCAACAGATGATGAGACAGATATTGCAATACCACAAAGATCCAAATATACTAATGCTTTCGGCTCGACTTGCTATGAAGACTGAAGATTTGAAATCAGCATATGAACAATATAATGCTTGTATTAACATATGTTCGGCTTATCAGTATTTTTGGTGTGGACTTGGTATACTTTATTATAAAAACCAACAGTTCGATGATGCATCAACTGCTTTTCAAAGAGCTTTGAGTATAAAAAACGACAATCCTGATGCAATTTACTTCCTTGGTCAGATTTCCGAAATTCGTAATGACCATGTTGGTGCCATTCAATTATATAAAACTGGTGCTCAAAAATTCCCAACGTATACCTTGTTTAATGAAAGGCTTAATGCAATGAATTTAAAGCACAATCCTCATAATCCAATGATGGCACCAAAGAAAGATATTAATGAATTAAATGATGAATTCTATATAACTCCCCCTTCCCAAGCATTCGCTCAATCATATATATCTGCAGTTCCATTTTTACCTTCAGAATGTTTTACGTTTCAAGAGTTTGTATCCACAGTCCCTGATCTATCTACACTTCCAAAGTCATTATTTAATTTTTAGAAATCAGAAATAAACTATTTATCATTTGTTTTCCTTATATTAAATTAGATTTAAACTGTTTTACTGGAGATGATTTATGTACGAGAGAGCATCAGCTTCATCATTAATTTGCCAGTTATTAAAATCATTATGCTTCAAATATATATCGACCTTGTCTTCAATCATTTCAATCATTTTATTGCGAAACTCTGTATCTAGGGTTTTTGATCCAATAATTTGGTCCAATTTATCTTTATCAAGAATTTTGAATTGGGATTTGTCAATTTTCTTCATCATATCCATTATTGATTCTTCATTTGTTTCTCTTTTTGATACTTCTCTTACAGTTCCATTTTTAGTTCTTTCCACTAAATAAAACATTTTCTTATTAGCAACTTGACAATTTGCATATTTTTCATCTGAATTTTGGTAAAACTTCTCTTTAAATGTTGAATTTAGTTCTTTATAAAAGTCAATTGAGCAATTAATATTTATCCTCACATATGGTTCAATATTCATATTTTTTCTATGATTCAAAATTTCAAGGACCTTTTTTTCAACGAAATCTTTTTTTTCTTGAGGATGATCAAGATCCAAATCACATAAATCTATTTCATCTTGAAAATATTCCCTTGTGCTCTCCAAAGGAACCTTAATTGGTTTATATAAGCCATCAATATTATTTTTGGAAACTTCAAACAAAGAAACAGATAAACAATGCTCTTTTTCATTTTTCAACTGTGTTAATACAGTAGATCCTGGGATTAAAACCATTTTCCCCATTTTATTCTCAATATCTTTTCTCTTGTGCTCATGACCACAAATAATCAAATCAATAAACTTGGGACATTTATCGATAATATTATTACTGGCATCTTGATGAATCATGAGAATGTTAATATTTCTCACGCCATCAATTGATTTGGGTTCAACAAAAACTAACCGAGAAGTCCCATTTAGTGGATACAATTCTTTAAGTTCATCATCTTTAAGGTAACCAATTCCATATAAATTGATCTGAATACCATCTTTCCGAAACGATACAGGTTCTCTTGTCAAAGACTGTTCGTCTACAAGATTTACGTCTTTGAATAAATTGATCAATCTTTTATTTGTCATCAATTCAAGAGGAGATAATATCTTTCTTTGAGATCGATCATGATTACCATGAATTGCGAATATTGGAAGCCTAATACAGTAATTCTCATTTATCCAATTTGGAGGTAATGTCAAGCCCTCGTGTTGAACATCCTCAAGACATGATTTAGTCCCCATAACATGTGACTCAGTTATTGATACAGTTTTGCATAAATCAGATATTGATGGGTTAATACCATCAAACATGTCTCCACAATGAATGACAAAATCAACATTATTCTCGATACATATATCTAGAGACTCATCAAATCCCCTAAAAGAATCCTCTTTCGTAACTGGGTTGTTTTTCTTGCAACCTAGATGGGTATCAGAAAACACTGCAAACTTCATCGAAAATGAAATGATCAAGTGGTCTTGATTTCATATAATGCTCAATCTCCACAATAATTGGATCATCAATACAATGTTTCTAATAAAACAATGTAGATAAACATTGATTAAGAGGTTTTATAAGGATTTTCGAATAATACTTTCAAACATTCTAATAATTGTTTTCCGTGAATTTTCCCTGGCAATAATACTGTTTTCACAATTTTTGTGATATCTTTTCTATTAAACTGATATCATTTATGAATTGGATATCTGCAGTGGAGATCCAAGGGTTTAAAAGGTTTAGCCCACGTGTGAAAACAAGGGTGGAATTAAGCAAAGGAATCACTTTGATTTCCGGAAAAAATGGTGCAGGGAAAACAGCAATAATTGATGCAATTTTATTTGCCCTAAAAGCAAATGATACCCCTCCTGATTATCTTTGTTGCAATTCTAACTTATATAAAAAAGAACCATTTGAAATGTCGGTGAAAGTTGAATTGAATGAAGACCCAAATATTATTGAATCAAACAAATATAAATGTTCCCAAAAAGGGAAACGTAAAATACAAGACTTAAGTTGTAATGAATCTATTAGGAATTTATTCGGAAATATTAGCATTATTAAAAATGCCTCATTATGTACACAAGGCGTTGCGACAAATCTTGTTGATACAAAAAATAAAGAACTTTATAAGTTCTTTAATGGAATATTTGACATAAAAACATACCACAAAAAGTATGAAAGAATTGGAGTTTTTTTGGTAGATCCCTTAAAGCCTATATTGGACAAATATGTAAGAGAATATGGAAGATTCAAAGAAGAACATAAACAATTAACGGATAATAATATAAAATTGGGAGAAAAGAATGATGAATTGATGAATTTGACAGAACATATTAATGAAAATGACAGAAAATTGGTAATTTATCAGAGTTATCAAAAATTCTTGAATGAATGCAAAAAATTTATCATGTTTTTTAATAAAGCAAATGAACAAGATATGGATTTAGACGATTTTTGCTATAATAATGTACATGAATTAATAGCCAAAATCATTAACGAAGAAGATCACCAAGAATTCGAAATGTTAGATTGTAATGAGGAAAAACAAATTGGAGATAATCAAAAAAGGCTGTCAGTTTTACGGAATCAGATCTCAGAAGAAAATAGAAAAAAGGAGGAAGTCAAAACCAATCATAAAAAATATTTAGACATGGATAAAGAACTCAAACAGAAAAATGATCAATACAAGAAAGAATTGGAAAAATTGAGGAATGATTTTGCCATCCCGATAGAAATCCCAGATTTAAACATTGAATTGTATGTTAAGGAGAACAAAAAGGAAACCGAAGACAAAATTGAAAGATTAGAAAAAAAAAATATCGGAGTCAAACACTGAAATTGGTTCTAATATACTAAGTCTAGACCAAGCAAAAAATGCTGATATGCAAATGAAAATAATTTTTCAACAACTAAACATAGAAAACGAAGAAAAAATTTATGAATTAATAGAGAAATACAAGTGTCTGCAAATCAATCATTCAAAACTGAAAAACAATATTGATGAATTACAACAAATGAAGGAGGTATGCGAAAAAAATGTTTCATCGATCTCAGAATGTGTTTGCTCACTTTGTATTAGACCATTCAATAATCCAGAAGAAATTGATAAGGCCTTAGAAAAGCATTATAAAAGCACAAATCAAAATATAGATATGCATTACAAAGAAAATTTAGCTAGAATTCAAACATATGAAGATTTAAAGAAAAAATACCCAAATGTTATTAATGAAATTAATAGACTTCAAAGCATTATTGAAAAACAAACAAAAGATATTAATGAACTTAAAAATCAAAAGAAAGCGTTGGAAAAAGAAAATGAAAAGTTCATATCATCATTAAATGGTACTGAAATACTATCAAAATCAATTGATTCACTTAAAAGAAATCTGATAAAACCAGAAAACCAAAAAAATATTGAGGATTATCAAAAATCTGATGAGAATATTCATAAATGTGAAGAGCAATCTCAAAACATAAGAATGGATATAAAAAGGATTTGCATCAAAAAACTTCGCAATATTATTCAGGATTTTAAACAGACAGATATGTATGGGAAAAAGTTGAGCGAAATTAAACTTGAAATCAGAGAAATTGAGGATTCTCAACTGAAAATGAAAGAACGGAAGAAACCAATTGAAGAGGAAATTAACAGAATTGAAAAAGAACAGAGCGTCAAATATAAAGACACTCAAAAGAATTTAAAGGAATCATTAATAAAATTGGTTGTATACCAAAAAGCAGTAGAAGATCTTAAACTATATCAGGAAAATCTATTGAAAAATATATCAAAGTATCAAGAAAACCAAATAAATGCTATCAATGATGAGCTTGAAATATTATGGATGAACAATAAACCATTTGGAGGATCAATAGAAAAAATCGAAATCGAAACAACATTGAAAACGGAGCATCAGAAAACTAGATATGAATACCACATTAATCAAGTTAAAAATAATTCGAGTATTGATTTTGCCAGAACAGGAAGTTCAGGACAAAAAGCTCTCGCATCATTATTATTGCGTATAGCAGTCATCAAACTATATGCAAAAAACTGCCCCATTATTGCACTAGATGAGCCTACAAATAGCCTTGACAATGAAACACTTAATAAATTTATAAAACAATTAGGAACAATCATCAAAGATTATCACCTTCAAGTTATTCTAATCACACATAATAAAGAATTGGTTTCAAACATCAAAAAAATTGACGGAATTCCAATTATCGAATACAAGGCTAGATTGGATTCTAATTCATTCTCCGTCATTGAGAAAATCGAGTAAATCCAAAACTTAAATTTTTATGGATGATTTGATTGTATTTTCTCACCCCACCTCGATACCACAATGGGTCGAAAACATTATTCGATATATAAATCAGATGTTGTCTCAGCAGAAACTGATTACTGTCCATCGATCAAAACTTTTTGCACTGATGGATGATTATAGAACATTAGTATCGACCTTTTCTCCTGATTTTAATTTACGCTCTGATGTTGTACAGAGAAATGTTACTATTTTATATCAAGCAGTATCACAGTCGATCCAATTGATTAAAATGTGTTCAGCTGCTGAATGGAGCCAAGCAGCAATGAACAATAAAACTAATTTTATTAGGGATATGGTGAGAAAAATTAGGTACAATGTACATGAAAGCTTGATAGGATTGAATTGCAGAACAATCCCACAATTTTTAATCAGCGAAGAGCAACTCAATGCTCAGAACAATGTTGATTTAATACAGCTCAAGGGATCTTTGGTAGAATATATTGCCAATACTCATTTCCAAGAGCAAACTCCCGAGATGCAGCATATCAGCCAAATTGTGAATGAAAGGCTGAAGTCAATTGGTCCTGTAGATGGCTGTTCAGATGGACCAGCAACAGAATCTGTAGCTCCCTTTCTTCCTGCTAGGTTGAATTTGTTTTTAAGACATGATCAATTTCAAATTGGTGATTTAATTGGAAAAGGCACATTTGGATCTGTTTACAATGGGGTTTTGGTTGAGAATAATCGAAGAGTGGCCATTAAAGTTTTGCATTCTCAAATTCTTGCTGGAAGACAGTTAGAAACATTCAAGAGAGAAGTATGGACCATGGCTACACTGAATCATCCATCAATACTGAAACTATATGGTGTTACATTAACTCCTCCGTTTTGTATTGTGACTGAACTTTTAAATGGATCACTATTTGATCATCTCCATGTAATTAATCCAACACAAAAGTCATTAATTGCTTTAAGAATATCCCAAGGAATGGAACAGCTGCATTCTGCTCAAATTATCCATAGGGATTTAAAAACATCTAATATCCTATTAGATTCTGAGTATAATCCTCGTGTTTGTGATTTTGGATTAGTTACATTCAAATCATCAACTACTAGAACAGGATTTGTTGGCACATCTCAGTGGATGGCTCCCGAAATTTTGAGATCATCACCATTCTATGATGAAAAGGTTGATGTATACTCTTTTGGGGTAATGCTTTGGGAGATGATTACAAATCAAGAACCATATGCTAATATGTCACAAGATCAAATTGTAATGGGTGTTATTGAACAAGGTATGAGGCCTCCAACCAATAATCTTGCATGTCCAGTCAAATTAGTAGAGTTATTGCATAAATGTTGGGCAGAACAGCCCTCCCAGAGACCCACATTTTCCCAAATAACTAGTTTTCTTGTATCCCAAGACTGTCATTTTTATAATACAAATGAGCAAGAATTTTTAAAGTTTTCTCCAAAGGCTCAGATATCTATTCAGATTATTCAAAGTTTTGATACGGGTGATTGGAAAAGGTTGAAAAAACTATTAAAAGAAATTGATAGAGCATCTTCTGAAAGAGATTCCCAACTTGTTCCTGTTTTGGTTACAATATTCCCTGCCTTGCCTCAAGAAATGCAATGTGACTTAATAATTCGCTTCACAAGAATTGTTGATTTTGAGTACTTCCTTTCTATGAAAGGATACCAGTTTATTATCTCTATATTGACAATGAGCCAGTCAGTCATTTCTGCAATGGTTGAAAGTCTCAGGACAATATCTCTGAATGCGAAGTCATTTCGCCAGGTTCAATTAATACATAATTTATTATTTTCTAACAACTCCGATGCAATAATGCTTTGTGCTGATTTATGTGAATATCCAGATATTGCTGAACATGTTGTGTTTAAAGAATTGCCTATTAATTGTGAGTTATGTGAAAGAGAGGTTCTATATTTGTATAATAACCTCTTAATTCATGATCACCTGAAAGCCGTTATCAGTAACTTTGTTGAGCCAATAGTGATATCTACTCATTTAATTCTTTCAAACCCAGACGAATGTTGTAGAGTCTTATCAAAATATCAGTTTTTACCGTCTCATGCTTCAGTTTTAATTGAAAGTAATATTATTTTTGAACTCTCACAATATCATTCATACAATCCGAAGTCGTTAAAAGCTTTGGCTCATATTTTTGCAGTAATCTCGCTTGATCAACTTTTTCCTTATAGAGACTTGATCCAACAACTTATCGTTACCCATAGGAGATATTTTTCTCACTTGATTAAGTGGCTATCACAATTAGAAGGAATTGGGGAAATAACAGCATATGATCCTATTTAAAAAATTATTCTTTAGCTATTTGAACAAACTTTTTGAAAAATGGAAGTGTTGTGTTATCATGTGCAAGAAGCCCCTCTGGATGGAATTGTACTCCCACAATCCACTCTCCTTTGGCAATCTTCTCAATCCCTTCAACGGCACCATCAGGTGATGTCGCAGTCACAATAAAACCTGGAGCAAGTTTGTTAATGACCTGGTGATGAAGGCTATTTACATTTAAACTACTCCCAAACAAAGAATATAGAAATGTGTTTTTGGCAATTGATATAGAGTGAATTGGCAGGGAATAATTTGTGAGATGTCTATGGTCATCAGGAACTGTTCCAGTTGGAAGCTTTCTTAGAGATAAATCTTGATATAGAGATCCTCCACAAGCAATGTTGATCAACTGATGACCTCTGCAAATCCCTAATATTGGAATCTTCCTTTTTTGCGCGGCTTTCAATATTGATAAATGATTCTTATCCATTTCGATGTTTGTTTTCCCGCATTTAGGATCCTTGGTTTGGTTGTAGAGCTCAGGGGTTATGTCATCTCCCCCTTGAAATATAATTCCATGAATTAATGATACTTGTGATTCTATATCTTCATCAGTATATGTGTCCATCAGAGATATAGATATAGGAATACCGCCACCTAATATAACAGCTCTAATATAGTTGTTATTTGTTCTATCTTCAGGAACATCGTAATACGTTGATGATGGATTAGGTGGATTTTTCATTGAAACAATTCCAATTATTGGTTTATCCGGGTTTTTAGGGAAAAAATACAATATTGAAACAACAATAGAGATTAATAAGAATATCATTGCAAAAATGAAATTGTAAATGCATAATTTTTTGCAACAGGAGTCATCATTCCCCAAAATTGGCTGATACGCTCTTTCATCGTTTAAAAGGTCTTCGATTGGCTGGGGCATATACATTTGTAGTTAAAAATTTAGTTTAAAAACGAAATGAAGAGAATGAAAACTGGGATCCTTTGTTTTCGAGAGTTGGCCAATGTTTCAATGCTATACATAAGCGAACATTGATAAGAAACAATAGAATATGTATTAGGGCCTTCGCCCAGAAGGCTGCATTGGGTATTTGAGCTTACAATTGTAATATAGGGTTCTTGATTGGAAACGGAGAATGTATTACTGAAAAAGCATATATTATAAATGTATTGCTGAATAGGGGTTGTTAAAAACATATTTCCGAAGCCATAAGGTGCTGTACACTTGATAATATTTATGTACTGAGTGTCTCCTGGATTGTAAGGACCTTGGTGTCGAACAACATGATAGATCTCTGAAACTAAACGATATGCACAAAAATATTTGATCACATCTTGTGTATTCGTGCACATAATCAGGCCGCCACACTTATAAAAGTTGGTGTTGGATATATTCACATTTGTAGCTGAAGATCTATTTGAAGATTGAAGCAATAATACGCCATCATGTCCCCCACTTTCTGGGCATTTATGAGCAGAAATAAACGATATAGTATTATTATTTGCTGAATAAGCAGAGTAGCAACTTCCATAAACAACTCCTGACCCATCTAACGCATGACTCCTATAAAAATCCGAATTTTGGAAAAGAATATTAACTGATCGGGAAAAAATAACGGATCCATGAGATTTCCCATAACAAAAATTAAAACTACAATACCCAATAACGGCGTTTTGATTACTATTATTGAGATAAATAGCCGAACCAGATGATGAGGATGACAAATTATTGAATCTGCAACAGAAAACCCTAATGCAAGAAGAAAAAATCACCAACTGTGATGGAACATAAAAATGATTTATCCTCTCACACATAAATAGTCATAATCGTTCCTTGTAAATTATCTAATTCTCGATTATCAGCTTTTGTTTTAAATAGTCAATTAATATCAATCTTTTGAAAGAATTATTGTGGATATTTACAGTTAGTTTGTTACAAATCGTCACCACAGTTTCACTAACCGAAATATAAATCAAACAATATTTGATAAGAATAAATTTTAATTATAATGCTTGGCAGGCTGATTATTCTTTCCAGCTTCTGGGATATATTCCCATATACAGAGGTTATTGATAGAAGTGAGCGATTCATTCCATCAAATGGGATGTTTTGGCTTCATGAGTGTTATTTTAGGTCATTGTATTCTGATTCAACAGCTGCAATATCTTTGATTGAAGTTCAAGCACAATTTGCAGTTGAAGATACTACATTTTCTGAATGTGTGGTAACACAAAGGGCTACTACAGACCAAGCCTTTACTGCCACAGAATTGCCCGATTGTAATAATTATTACTATTATGGATGTGGAGGAGCTATATGTTATTTTTGTCCTTCAGTCGGCATAACATTTGGTGGAATTGGATTAAATAGGGTCTGTGGATATAATTGTAGTTCTAGACAAAACAGCCTTACCACTACACAAATAGATAATGCTTGTGGGTATTATTCTCATAGAATAAATAGGTTTATTGCCCAAGGTCATTTCGTATATTTATTTGCACATTTGCATCAAAGGGTTGAAGCTAACTATACTTCTGTGTCATCATGTTCAATGTTTGATAATTGGGGAGAGGCATCAATGGTATTTAAAGGAGGAAAATCAGGTATGATAGGGTCTAATATTTCAGCGAATAAAGCTCATTATTATAGTGGCGTTCATTTCAATAATGTGAATGGAATCAAAGTGAAGTTTTCCACATATGCAAATAACATTGCCACACATTCCACAATGATGATATTCTCAAGTGTTGTCAATTCGATGCCTCTTCAATTCTCAAATATCATTAACAACACACAAGCTCAAACAACAAATGGTATTATTTACAATAATAACGCAGGGGCAATTTCTTTCGATAAGTGTATATTTGGACTCAATTCGAGGCAATACCTTTTCCAAACATTAACAGGATACTTGAACATCATTTCTTCATTCCTTGATGATCAATCAAGCATTGGATCACCTGGAGTTGTTTTCAATGATGACCATCCATTAACGAAAACTTATGCGATTTCACACTATGGAACAATGTTCTGTGTAATGGAACCATTCGTACCAACTGATCCAGAAATCCCTGGAGGAGTACCACCAACACCACCTCAATCAATGTATCCATCCCCAACAGAATGCATTTTTGATCCTTCCCTTCCTGACAATTCAGTCAAACTTGCAACAATCTTCCATATAATTGCCAATACAATTATTGGCTATGTGATGGTTTATTAAAACTCGATTTGAATATGTTTAAGCAATATTGTTGATATTGGCAAGGGTTACAGAGAATTTGAATTCTGCTAGCCAAAAAATAAAACTATAGGCACCCTTTTAACTGTGTAAAAACTATTTCAATTTTTTTCGCATATTCTTGGTTTTCTCCATGAGTTATTCGTTTATAAAGCTTTCTTTCCCATCATCATATTCATCATACTCTCAACTATTTGGAACCAATCAAGACATATGGATTTGACCAAATGTGGAGTTATTGAAAAATCATTGAGAATTAATGCCCATTTGAAACATGAAAAAATTTGTTTGGTTAACAAAAGGTTCGAATTTGAATTGAAATTGATTTTATTCACTGGATTCTATTATTAAAAGACTTGAAATATTCATATATATATACTTTGTTCGTTATAATATTTAGAAGATGAGGAGATCCAATGATTGGAATATGTTTGATTTATGAGGAGAGTACATTAATGGACAAGAGCTTTCCTCAGAACAAATCAAAATAAAGTTTTACACAAATAAAAAGGGTGACTTTACTTTTGATTGATTATTATGAGCTAATTTACTGAATCAAATTATTATTGCAGTCTTGAGAATGTCACCAGACTTACTTTCTTTGTTTCTAGGGAATTTGACCACGAAATAGACAATACCTGCAATTCCTATCATCGAAATTACTCCAAATATTATGTATATGATATTTGATGACTCTGTTTTTTGATAAATGGTCTCAGTCTCATCAAGACCAAGTCTAATCACTGGTCTTCCTCCGAATAGTTTATCTTTATATGTCTGGAAAACAAAAACACTTGTTCCACTTGGTAATTGAACACTTTGGGCAATATTTCTATCTCCTTCGAAAAACAAGCAGCTCAAACTATCGCAGCCTTCAAATGTGTTTGATTTCAATGTAACTTTGTAACTGATTATAGATACTGTAGATAGATAATTGCAAAATCTAAATGAATAATTTCCTATTGATGAAACACTTGATGGAATTGTGATTGATATTAATGACGAACAAAATGAGAAGGCATTATCTCCAATTGATAATACACTTGATGGAATACTAATTGATACTAATGTGAAACATTCAGAGAATGCATAATTACCAATAGAAATAACAGCTGATGGAATGCTGATTGACGATATGTTTGAACAACCAAAAAAAAACAAAATCCCGAATTGATGTAACACTTGATGGAATACTAATTGATGATAAAGATGTGCATTCTGAGAATGCTGATGAGCCAATTGATGTAATACTTGATGGAATATTAATAGATGATAAAGATGTGCAGCCTAAGAATGATGAATCTCCAATTGAAATGATGCTAGATGGGAGATTAATATGAAAGATTGAGGAACAATTTTTGAAATATTCGAATGGAATTGATGAAAATCCATCAATAATATTAACAGTGGTGATTGATTCAAAATCTTTAAAAACTGCTGAATAAATTAATTGATTGTTGATTGAGATGTTGACTTGATTCAAAGACTCGCATTCTGAAAATGCTGAAGTATCAATTGATGTAACACTTGATGGAATACTAATTGATGATAAAGATTTGCATCCTGAAAATGTATTATCTTTAATTGATCTAACAAAAGAAGGAATACTAATTGATATTAATGATTCACAATCAGAGAATGCAGAAGAGCCAATTGATGTAACACTTGATGGAATATTAATAGATGATAAAGATGTGCAACCTGAGAATGCTGAATCTCCAATTGATGTGATGCTAGATGGGAGATTAATACGAAAGATTGAGGAACAATATTTGAAATATTCAAATGGAATAGATGAAAATCCATCAATAACATTAACAGTGGTGATTGATTTATCATATTTAAAAAAAGTTGAATAAATGAATTGATCGTTGATTGAGATGTTGACTTGATTCAAAGACTTACATCCTGAGAATGCTGAAGTATAAATTGATGTAACACTTGATGGAATACTAATTGATGATAAAGCTGTGCATCCGAAAAATGCTGAAGAACCAATTAACGTAACACTTGATGAAATACTAATTGATAATAATGATGTGCATCCTGAGAAAGCAGAATCTCCAATTGATGTGATATGAAACTCGCTATTATTATAAACGAGTGGCTCTTTAAGTACTATAATAGTAACTGATCCATGATACCCAGTTACTTCCACATTGTTGTGATCATCCAAGATTGTATACTCTAAGTTTTTATACAAGAATTTTTCACCACGATCAAATGATATTGCAGACACAATAAGATACCAAGCAAACATTTATTTGACAAATATATTCTTCTAATATTTTTTCTCAATTCTTTTGACAAAGTTTTAATAAATTACAGAAAATATCATCCACCCAATTAACCAAGATTGAGCGCTCTTTCACAATCACAAAGATGACTGCCTACATTAAAAAAAGACATGTCAGACTCCAAAGGATACTGTTTTGTAGGTAGATTTGTTTACATGGTTGGATCATCATTTGGTTTATCTTCCACAATAAATATATAACTAATCCATTTTTTCAGCTTCATAAAAATCAACTTGGTTTTAGTAGTAGAGGCTTCCACACTCAATCCATTCTATTCCCTTTTGTTCAATATTAGCAGGAATGGCTGATGGTCACATCCAAAATATTTGAAGTTGTTATCCTTTGGATTGTATAGAATCAATTCTTTGTTCAGTCTATTATTGAATACATTAAGGTTGATTTCAAATGTGTATTTTTGGGTAAACAATTCGAAATGAATCATTTGGAATAGTGTTTGAAGGAGCCACAGAGGATCACAATAAAAAAGGTGAGAATACATAATAACCATAACTAGTCAATGCTAATTCGATACATTCAGAGAGATTAAAATCACAATTTGTAATATATTTGGATGGGATAGATGAAAATCCATCATTATCATTAACAGTAGTGATTGGTTAGTCTACCTGGGGAATAAAGGAGTGTAAAGTGGTTGACATCGGCAAATGTTTGAAAGTCCAATTTCTAGTAAATCTGTTCCTGATTTTTCTTCGAGAGAACAGCGGCCATTATCTAAATTCTCATCTTTCGACAAAATTGTTCTTGATGAGATTCCCCTTAGTAGTTATAAGATTAAATCTCAAATTGATTTTTTTGGAAGAGAGGCTGAGCATATTCGGAAGAAATCTCTATCTCCAAATATAGAAAAAATGAGGGTATCTCAGTTGAGTCCGAAAAGAAAGACATTGGCCCAAAGGGCTGAAGAAAGGAGGAATCACGTTCAAGTTGAGACAACAGATGTTATTAATATGAGCAAAAAAAGTTGCAGATTAGCTAAATACGCAGAATCATTCGCAATTTTGGAGAAAATTGAGAAGGAAAAAATTATTGAAGAACATAGCCAATTAGAAATGAAGCAATTGATTGATTCTCAGTTTCACATATCTGAAAGAAGCAAAGAAATTGCAAAAAAATCAAAGAAAAACAATAATAATGATTCATCTACGAAAAGTTATTCAGAGAGGAACAAAATCTCGCCTAGATCACCAAAAGAGGAACAAAAGAGTGTATTTGACTCATTATACAGTCTTTCTGTTTCAAATTCTCCAAAAAATAATAATGAAAAGAATTTTAGAAGGAATATGGCTGCTGAGCAGGCACCATTATCTTCTAAAAGAATAAGCCATGAATATCCCCAATATATCCATGATATATGCAAGGTAATAAAGAATTAATATATTTTAAACGTACACAATGGCTCGATTTGTTTCCACAGAAGATGCAGCCGAAGAAACTCTTCAAGATCTATTATTTTTGAAAGGGAAAAAGCCAGGAACAGGTTCTAACATAAGAGATTTTTTTGCAAAAAAAATTATTAATGATTGTGCGAGCTTTTTCCTTGCCGACCCGAATATTGTTATAATTGAACCGCCTGTAATAATAATTGGGTCAATGTTTGGCGATTTCTATGATCTGATGGTAATATTTGAAACCTATGGATACCCTCCAGCTAAAAAATATCTTTTTCTGGGTGATATTGTAGGCCAGGGACCAAATAGCTTGGAATGTTTGTTTTTAGTGTGTTGTTTAAAAATGTTGCATCCGAGTCATGTTTTCTTGATTAGAGGATACAATGAGATAAGATCTGTTAATATCAAGAGTCATTTTTACAAAGAATCTGTAAGAAGATATGGGGAAGCTTTTTGGGAAAGATGTAATAGTCTTTTTAATCATTTACCATTGTCTGCTGTAATTGGTGATTCAATTTATTGTGTTTCAAGCTCAGTACATCCTGACTTTACTTCCATTAATGAACTGAGATCACTAATTAGACCATTCGATGCTGATCAAGATTATCAAGTTACTCGAATGCTTTCATCAGTCCCAGTTACAGAGATTGGAAACTGGGCTTTTTCAAACAAAAATACTGTATTAACATTCACGTTTGCTTTCGTTTGTGAATTCTTAGAAAGGAACCACTTTGATGTTCTCATTCGATCCCATTCATACATAAATGGAGGCTTTGAGTTTCCATTTGAGGGGGATAAAAGGGTTCTTTCTCTATCAAGTAGACCATCATATGATTTCAGCCCTGAAAAAGCTGTTTTTAACCACAATAAAGCGGTAGAAATACACGGGTGTGTTCTTGAAGTAGATGTTTCTTTGTCTACAACAATTCGAACAGTATTTCCTCTGGCTTATGAGTATCGAGAATATTATTTAACCAAGACACAATTGAAGGAAATGAGAATGAAGGAGCCTGCTCCGTTAAGGCAGGGTCCTGATGGCTCAGTCCAAACTGTCAAAAGAAACCCAACAAAAAAGAAAAGCAATGATTAAACATGTTCATTCTGTCCAAGTTATTTCTGAATCCGAAAAGTCGAAGATTGAGTATATATCAGGCCCTGACTGATTAACCTGGATATTATTATTTTTTATGGATATTGTGTCATCATTTTTTCTTTTTGAAATCACAGCCCATCTATTCTTAATGTTCGTCTCAGTTCTGGAACGAAATATATTTCGAATAATGGACCATTGTCTACCAAATTCATTCACTGCATTAGTCAACATTTCATCCTCTAATGGATCCCATTTCGATAAATTAATGCCATTTGACAAGTATGTTGTCCATCTCTCTTTACATTGTCTTGGGGTCCTATTACCCATATGCTCAGCCACTTCTTTCCAAGAAGGGCCAATTTTGGAAATGATTTCTCTAAGTCTCTGATCCTCTTCTTTGGTGAATTTGCTCTTTGTATGTGTTTTTTGTATCCTTGCCGACATTTGATGGAAGAATTTGAAGCTTCTGAAACCTGTGTATATTCTTAAAATTATTCTTTGAATTTCAATTACTTCTTTGAAAAGTTAAATCATTGTTTAGAAATTTCAAACAATTTCACTTTTTGATAAAACCATACGAAATTCGTGGTTGGTTCAAAATTTTTTATTTCGGAAAAAAAAGCAAACGAAAATAATGACAACATGGTTACATGGTGCATTAATAGTGGAAGGGCAATTTTTTGGTAAATTTTGGATGTTCAAGAAGTGGAAACCTGAAAATGTTAAGAATCATTCGGTTTTAAAGAATAGCATTGTGGCTAAAGTGAAGGAGAACTCTGTTGCCCGTATTCCAAAGATATCATATATTATCGATGATTTATTTCCAAAAAAAACGCAAGTTTTCATTTATAACTTACAGGATCATGTTAAGTTTTATGTGGTTGATGGAAAACCGATTCTGATTGAGCTAGGATACGGTGAAATATTCCCATTCTTGTATATTTCGATGCAATATCCAGGATTACTCAGGCCCGTTATTGTATTTGATGGGGCATTGGAAGCTATTTTGAGGGGAGCTGATTTAATGGCAAGAGGAACATTTGGAGTTGACGAAACATATCAAAAAGGAGAAGTTGTTCAAGTTGTTTTAGAAGGAGAGGAATCTCCTTTTGCTATCGGAATAATGGACATGGACGGTAATGGAATTCTTGCGAGATATGATGGTGTTGGAGTTCGAATAATGCACACTATTAAGGATGGTCTATGGAACAGTTTTATATAAATATAGATTTATTTGCATATTTCACCAAGTTTTTCACCACATTGTGATTTCTTTTCTATGATGCATGCCATGTTTCGGATATCTTGGTTCCATGATTCACGGTATTTGGTCATATGATTCATTGAATCGCATATTCTTGTTATGCAATTTAAACAATTATCATTAAATTTCATCATTGTCCTAATTAATTGGAAAAACCATGGTCCATATCCATGCATATTGATATAATCATCATAAAATGCAGCAATTTCATCAAAATGATCACAATTTGGTCTTGAGAGTGCAAAGATTGATAAACCAACTTCATGAATAGTTTCATGATTAGAATAATCATTCATTATTTCGATCATTGATCCATAGTTAATAGTAATATCTTGTCCTGTACTAATATAATCATGAATAAAATAGAGGATTCCATGGACTAATGCTAAAGTATCATCATTTCGGTCTTTTTTCAGATAAAACTCAATAATATGCATGAATTTCGGTATTAATTCTGCTTTATTAACCTCCTTAATAATAATTGGAGCAAAATTTGAATTATTTAGCATAAACCCAAGTTTTCCAAGTTTTCTTACAGTTATTGGAATATTTATCTTATTATAATCATATATCTTCGAAAAACTTGCAATTTGTTCATGAATCAATTCCTCATTTGATTTGAATTTTCCGTTATTCCTTAACTCTCCATCATATTTCTTATAAAAGGCTATAAATAAAACTAAAAATCCAATAGCTCCGGATAGATAGTAAAAAACTCTCTTATCTTTCATTAAAAAAGAATGCAAAATGAGTACAAATTATCTAGTTTTGATCTGGCGAAAAACACATTTTTAGAGAGTCAATTAAGTGTGAGGAAAAGGCCAAAGTTTATTAATGTGCTTGATGATATAGAACTATTAGATAACTCGGTAATCGGAGAAGAAGAAGTGGAGAATTGGTTTATTATTATCAAAGATTGTATTTTAGGCTCGAATGAAATTGATTTATTAGATAAATTAGAAAAACTCTCGAGGATAACTAATAAAAAAAAGGTTTTGTATAGTGATTCTATTATAACAAATGGAATTGCTGAGTATTTTGCGAATAGATTGACTGGTCAGACACCAATAACAATATTAGTATTGTCTATTATAAGAAATTTGTGTATTTCACAAGAAAAATATTCTGAAGCATTTCATACTTATAGCGTTGAATGCAAATTAATTGATATTCTCCATAAATCTCGTGTATCAAATGAGTTTTACTATCTAACTATTGAAACATTGTCCTCTATGGTTTATATATCTGTTTCTATCAACAAAGAAGTCCAAAATAATCTCCGTATTAATGTATTGCTTGATAGAGCTTTTGGCTCAAAAAATGATAGCAAATTAATCAAATATATTTTGAAAATCATGTGTATTTTTGCTAAGAATATAGCAATCACCGAAGAAGAGTTTGAAAACTTGTTTGACAGTTCATTATCCATATTAACATCAGTAGTTGATGAAACAAACAATCTTTTCATTGAGTTCTTGTTTCATATGTCATTTCATTTTTGGTTTGGATATATATTAATGCAAAATGAACCCATTTTGAGTTTTTTAAAGTTACAACTCACATCAACATCCACAGTGGTTCTTAAAATGGTATTAGGTATTTTTTATAATTCTTTTCATGGATCAATAACACCATCTGATGTACCATTTATATTTTCTTTTTGCATAAAAAATCTGAATACCAAAGATTCTGAATTGTTTGAATTCACAAAAGATATTATTATTGATATTATCATCAACAATTCTCATTTTGAACCATTTGAAATCGAAATAATTAAAAATATGATTCTTATTTGCATCAACAAAATTGAAAAAGGGAGATACATTGATAAAATTAGTGGATTTGATTTATTATCATTTATTATAATTGAATGGTTTGATAGCATCCCTTTTGCTTTAAATAATGGGTTGATTAATTCTCTGATCATAATTCTAGATATTAATGATGAAAATTCTCGAGTTATTTGCCTTGAACTATTAAGATTTTTATTGGAAAAAGATAGTACAATCTCATATGCTTCATCAATTGTTAATATGCTTCGTGAAACAGACATCATATCAATACTTAATGATATAACTGAAGAAACCGATCCGAAAACTCAAGTTTTGATTCAGTCAATATATCCTTTTCTTTAAAAAATATTTTTTAAATGCAATTTCCATCATAATCAAATTATGTGTTGCCAATGATTAATATTGTATTAACACTATTATCTATGATTGGTTAATTAATTCTTTTAAAACATTACTATTTATTTTCTTCTTCTCTAATTATCAATTGATCGATCTCTTCTTTTTGGAAATGAACATCAACGATAGGGATGGGTATAATAACCTCTTTCTCTTCGCTTTTATTTTCATTCATAAGCTTTTTAAGTCTCTTTTTTTCTTTTTTCTCTTCTCTTTCTTTTCTTTTTTGTTCTCTCTGTTCCCTCTTTAAAGCTTTTTCTTCTGGTGTTCGGTGCCTTTTCTTGGGTTGCTCAACAACATTTGGTGTCTGCACAATATTAATAATGTCATTGGGAAGAGAAACCACGTCTTTTGACTCATTTGTCTCAAGAAGCATATCATTGAAAGATGAGAAATGAAAATCCGATGATTGAAGTGACCTACATTCAGAAACTACTAAATTCTTCACTTCTATATTAAGTATTTGAAGAATAAATGTGATCCCAAGTTGAAGCCAACTCACAGATCTTTTTCCATTATGTCCCCCATCTAAAACCATTAAGAATTTCATCTGATGAGGATGAGAATCATATAGTTTTCTGCATTGTTCAAAAGGTATAAATTGATCATCTTCAGCATGTCCAAATACAGCAGGAACAGAAGAATCGGAAATCGAATTCAGCGGTGTAATTGTCTCTATGTCAAAATTCGCAGCTGTTAAAACTTTTTTCTTAAGGTACCATACAACTGCAGGTACAAACATTGATGGAAGGCTCATACTTGATGCAATAGCCCCACACATATCTACAACAGAAGTAAAAGCAGAATCGGAAATCTTACCCACAATTTTTGGGTTTTTGCATAATAATGTGGTTGCAGCACCCATTGATCGCCCCCAAAGTATGAAAGGACCCATATTAAACTGTTTGGAAAGAATATCAATCAAATACTCAGTGTCTTCTGTTTCAAAGTACCCTAAGGATACATATTCTCCATCACTGCACCCACATCCAATGAAATCAAAGCAGAAAACAAAAATCCCATATGGACACACGTTAGGAACCAAAAATTGGCCTTCTAACTGAGAACTAGCATTACCATGGAGATAAATAACGCACGGGCCACCATTTAATGGAGAGAAACTGGATGAATGATAAACAGAACCCACTATTCTTTGTGATCGCTTATTTGCAAAACTAACAGGGTGCCTTATATAAACTTTGCCATCACCTCCATCAAGAAACAGAGGCAAATTATCTGCATCGTACTTCTTACGCGGAGGCCGTATTATCCCATTTACGGCCTTTTGTGTAAGTGCTTCCATAAAAACGATAAAATTGTAAACGACAACAGTTTACAAAAAGTGTCTATTTGTAAACTAGCTTTATAAGACTCTATCATGTTTATTAGTTGAAAACTCTATTTGTATTTCCATCGATTGCATCTGCTTTGTTTGCTGGTACCGACTCCTCATCCAACCACTTGTTGGACTTAATGCACAGTCTGGAATAGTACCATGATTGATACCACATTAGGTTTGGTGGGACATCTTTTATGGCAGACATCCATTTGTCATAACCTGGTTCATAACCAAATTGATGAAAGAATACTGTATCTGATAAAGGATATAGTATTTCTTTGCATCCAACAGACCAAAATTTACGGGGGCATGGTGGAAACATGGAGAAGTTCTTCTTAAGGAGCAACTCCCAATCTGTTTTACTGAACCCATGCCCAAGAAATCTAGGGCTGAATGTATCAATTGGGTTCCTAACGACACGCTGAAAAAAGGAATATATCACCCAGTCTTCATAAATGTCCACTGAAGCCACAAGCTGATCACCTTCAAGAAGAAGAATCTCTGCAGCTTTGCGGCTGATTAAATAACCGCTTCCTCCCTGAAGCAATGTTCTGCCTCTCACGTGCATGCACTGGCCCACTATTATTGGTGTGGTCCTAGGATCACCCTGTTTCCTAATCTCGTGTAATAACAGAGGAAGCTTTTCAAAATTGATGAAAACATCATCAGTAGCCCTTATAACATAGTCGTCATCCGTTTCTTCGATGAAATACCTCAAAACTGTCAAAAACTTAATTGTTAAATCAATATTTCCAATCTTGGTTTTCACCAACGGATATGTGAAAAAAGTACCGACAGAAGTGCTATCAAGCGGAAGAACTGTCATATTAGGAAGAAGATGAGGCGGGGCAGATATATATACAGGTCCATCATAAATAGATGATTGTTTAATTATTTCCCCGAATCTTTCATGGAACTGTATCGCTCTATGAACACTGGATCTATGAGTCATAATACAAAAAAGTAATCTCGGTGTGGATCCAGTTTTCATTTGAAGATCTGTCTCCGACCTCAAAATAACGCGATTACGAATAGATACAATAACAGAAACAGCAAATAATATTATTAGTATAACACTTGTCGTTTTAGACACTTCTTTCTTACCCATGATTGAATTTTAAGGGAAATATTTTTGGGCTTTATAAGAAAATTGAATTGAAACTTAAAAATTTTATTCATATAAAAACGATAGCTTTGAGCAACAACCATTAGTTAATAAACGTCCACTCCTTCTCCTTCAAGATACACCTGATCTGCTATTAACCTTAGGTTAGTGTGAGGCTTCCCTAAAATTGTTCCTACAGGGACTGGGATGTAATAGTCGGGATTCTTGTAGTCATCAAGAATACTCTGAATGATTAGGTTTTCAGACAAGAAAAGGGTGATGCACTCTTCAATACCTGGTTTTTGCTCAATTAAGATGCATGCTGCCAGATGAGACATAGCTATTGGCATTTTCGGGTGTTTTTCGTAAATTAATCTGATGATTCGGATTAATTTTAGTGAATTTTCCGCCTTTTCTTCTCCTTTGAAGAATTCATGTGTTAAAAACAGATCAAACACGATTTTTGGGACATAAGAACATATTTCAATCATGCTTCCCTTCGGTAGACTTGCTGAATCTGAGCTGATTATCTGTATTATTTGGTCTTTTATAGTTTTCATTCCATTTTTATACTTTGAATCGTATTTTTCGAATATATTTTCGCACACAAATCGGTAAATAATTGGTATTATTTCATTAATAAACTCATCAGATAATAACTTTAGATTTTCTTCATCTTTCAATTTCAAATAAAGATACTCATTAATATATTGCATTCCTTTCCCAAAATACTTCTTAAAAATCACTAAAAATTCTTGTATTCTGCCAATTTCGCTGGGATTTAACTTTTCTTCAGTTTTTTTCAACTTATCGACCATAATAATCGATTCGCTCAACCTAATAGCAATTTCTACATATGAAGGGTTGTCAATTCTTAATCTCCATACAATTAATTTGTCCAAAGCAAGTTTAAGGTTATCAATATCACCAGAAACAAATAGATTTTTCACATAAAGCCAATCTTCATAACTTCTCCATCCGCAAAACGCAGAATTAAACGAAAACATTCTACAAACAAGATTTTATTAAAGGCAAACTCGATCTTCTCCTTTTTTCCACTGGAATAGGAGCTTTAACAGGGCTAACATGCATTTCTATCCTTTTTCTACTATAAGATTCATTTGGAATCAAGGGCTCAATGACTTTATACTCTGGTGAGAACTGACTTAACATAGATACTGATTCATTGAGCTTCTTGGGAGTGATGTGCTCTTCATTTGGGGCAATAATTGATGAATTATTATCTTCAACCTTTTTTGGTATTCTCCTTTTGTATTTCTTTCTTGGCTTTGATGGTAAATCCTCAATACTATCAACACAGAGTGATTTGGATTTGGATTGATGTCGGAATTTTTTTATTTGCGATTTTTGATCAGGCTCTGTGATATTTGCTGGATTGTTCTCATTGATACTCACTGATCCATCTGGTCCAATATTAAAATGAAACATTGGCTTTTGAACAATAGCTTGCGAATCAGATTTTCGAATAACTTCAGATATAATATCAAGTTTCTTATGTGAACCCCGAGCAGAGTATGGTGTAATAATAGGAACATTATGGGGCAAAGGCTTCTGAGTCATTTTTCTTTTTTCGGTTTCATTAGAATGAATATCTACAAGAGATAGATTATATAAGTCTTCTTCTCTCAATTGCTGGCGAATTTTATACACTGTATCATTTTCAATTTCTTTCGTTTTTGTTATAACAATTTTTGTTGATGACGAAAAATTATTAACTATTTTTACCTTTTTGCCGAACACTTGATCAATTTTGTTTGAATCATCATCTGTAATCTGAATAAGACTGGTAAATGAATTTGGGAGATGAGATCTAAGAGGAACAATCATTATCTCGGAATTCACATTTACCAACATATCCAAATTTGAATTAAGAAGACAAACAGCAGATGGCTGAAAAGGTAGATTTATAGTTAATAGTTGAGCATTGGTTGGGATTCCAAATATTATCGACCTATCAGAGCAAACTAATGAAAAGAGACCATATGAACTTGAAACACTCAAAATAGATTTGTGAAAATCAACTGAAGAAATAAGAGCAAAGTCATTCATAATATTATAATAGGATGAAGAACCAGTTTTCCATGTACACATCAAAATGGATTCGTCAACCAAAGCATAGTCGGGGTTGCCAATATCCGAGTATTTTTTAATCTTAAAATGTTTCATATCAATTATTGCCGCGGTTTCACTGGATATAAATATTATTGAGCGTGATTTACTATCCCAAACAAGATGTTTAGCAGGATTTTTCCCGATTTTAAACCTTTTAATTTGATTAAGAGTGTCAAGATCGAATAAAATAATATCTCCAAAAAAAGTTGAACCACAAAGAACCCATTTTTGTTCAACAAATGCTTCAATAATCACAATATTATTCATATAAACAGGAAAACTAGTTCTACAAACAAATGAATTTCCATTGTAAGTATAAATTTCAAGTGTATTCTTATCAGTACAAAAGAAAATCTCATTGTCTTTCCATTTTCTCTCATATGCTATAGAAATTGGTACACAACAGTTTTTTAACGATATTGTAGTAAGTAGTTTCCTATTTTTTGATGATATTAAGTAGAAGAAACCGGTTGATGACACTATTCCAACTCTAGAAGCGAAAGTCGAACTTAAATATCGATTAATACTAACTCCTCCCTCAATTGTTCTATACCAAAGTTTCCATAATAGTTCAATATTATATACTGTAACATGATTTCTGTTGATAACAGTGAGTAAATGTCCTCCTTGGTGATACACCTCAAATGTATTAGTATCAGGAGGAACAGATAATAAGAATGCAAATGTCCCTGTTTTCACATCTAAAACATATATCTCACCATTGTTTTCGACTGTTAAGAGGAATTCATGAGATAAAAACTTTAAATAATCTATTCGATGCTTTGTTTTGGAAAATTGATTCAAGAGAACCCCTGATCTATGCCATAAATATACAGTACCAGTGGAATTTCCCATTGCGAGTTTCTTAAACAAATCGACAGAATGTTGGTTATACCCTTGAACATGAGAAGTATTGCTTGGCTGTAGACACAATGAAAAAGAACAAAATGAAAATGGACTGAGGTTGGGTTTGGTGCATAGCAAAACTCCATTGTATGAAAATACCTGGTATCCTTTGGATGTGGGAATGATCATTCTCTCCCTTTTATCATCAAAAACAATAGTTTTCGCATTATTACTTAAATCAGATGGTTTGATTGTTGTAAAATGAGCAATATAGAATACAGGAATGGAAAAAACACTCTGCTTATCCAGCGAGAATCTCCATACTTTGATATTTGCCCCCACTGTAATAAGCATGTTGGATAATGAACTAAAATGCATTTGGTAAACTATGTCTTGATTTAATTGGAAATCTTCAAGCAATAAACTATCTGGATCTAAAGGAGAAAAAGCACACAATGTTGATGACCCAGTTTTCACAGCACATACCAAATCATGTTCATATATATAAAGAAAACATGTAAATGTGGTTTTCAAAGTCTTTGATATTCCCTTGTTGGAAAATAAAAATGTATTTTTTTGGGAGCAGGCAATAAACAAATTATGTCCAATAGGAACTACATTTTGAACAAATTGCTTACCTAAAACAACAGAAAAAAGCTTCTCTGCTCCCCAACTCCACATGAATCTAAAAAAACGAACGTTTAGAATTTATTCATAACAAAATAAAACATAGATTGGGATAACAATGTTATCAAGAAGCTTGTTAAGGCTTAAATCTGATGATGATAATGGATCACAAGTATTTGTTGGTTCACATATTAGATTTGTCTCTTCACCGTTACAAAATATTGTGGAAAATTTATATACTGAATAGGCAGTTGAGTTGGATAACACAGAGATTGAAAGAGAGGTTATGGATCCAGAGAAAAGCTGACTATTAATAAATATAAAGCAGTCCCTAACTGTGATGCTCTGTGTTGAAGAAACCAATTTTCCGGCGTTTTCGGAAAATATGATATATCTAATTGTTATTGATGATGATGCAATATAAACAATCCCATAATTCGTTTCGACATTCTTTATGAAATTATTGAAGGAAAATATGCTGGATGGGGACAGGCTTGAAAAATAACCAATATAACTTCCATATGCTTTACAGTTTTCAATAGTGCAATAAGTTAAATTAATAAAGCATGATGAAACTTGGCAAAAAGCATTGTGATTCATATGATTTTGAGAAACATTCATATTATTCATAGTAATACTACCATAGTTACAACATAATGAGTTTGTTAATGATGAATATGTTAGGGATTTTGAACATTCTAAAATACTAGTTCCTATAAATACTCCCTTACCATAATTCACATTTACATATGCAAATTGATATGAATAAATATTTATACACTTATATCCACATGAATTTACTACAAATAACTCTCCACAATTATTTGAAAAAAAAATTGCTCCAGAATAATCTGATGTTGTACAATAAGCAAATGAGCATTTTTCGACAACCATATAATTTGTGTATGAAAAAATCATAAGAATTGGTGTTTGAAGAGAAAAATTATAAAATAACACATTTGCTATGTAATGGTTGGTTTGTCTTGATTTAGTGATCGTTTGATTTTCAATTATTATCTCTGGATTCCTATTAATATAGTCCCCAAATGATGATAATAACAATAGTCTCGGGAAAACTCCTTGCAATACAAAAAACATTTTTAAATCCCCCAAAAGGGTAAAACATTAACTCAAAAAGTGATTTTTGATTTCTCTGAAAATTTCAATTGTGTTAAAAGAGTCTTGATTTGACTCGAAGAAACTTTGTTCTTATTGGGTCATCAATGCTGCATAATTTCATTTGTTTGAGTATTATTGATCCAATATCAATATTTTGAAGGACTTTGAGTGGTTGTTCTATTGATGATAGACTGTCTATTATATCAATTACCATGTTAAGCTGAGGCCCTTCCCATAGATTACTTAAAGAATTCACAATGTTTTCAACAATCTCTGGCCGATTTAAAAGATTCCTGGCTTCTTGTGTCAATAAAACCCGATGCAATATAACTAAAGCTTTTTCTCTAGTTTCGCTCTTTTGGTTTGAAGTGAGCTGAAGGATTTCTGGAAGATAACCAATACAAATTGCAGCGTTTGTGGGCTGAACAGTAATATTTGATAATATTGATAGTGTATAGTGGCCAATATCAGCATTTCTACTAAATTGAATCAAAGTTGGAATGGAATCATAAATTGGAATAAGGTCTGGGATATAATTTGAAATTGCATCAATGACCATTAAAGTCAATTTCCTATTCTCAAGAGATGTCGAATTTATATGTACTGGTATCAAAGACAACAATCCATTTTGTTCAATAAAAGAAATCCCATCCATTGATTGGGTGAGAACACCTATCATTCTCAAAGAGCATGTTAGATGATCTTTATTTTGATTTAAAGAATCTATTAAATAATGGGAAATTTTTTCTCCATAATGACTTAAAATGTGTTTTTGATTTGAATAACTTAAAATTGCAGATAATATATATGAAGCGAGTTTAGAAATACAGTTTTCAACATATAATATGTCAGATACATTTGGAAATAAATTAGAAAAAAGTTGTGATGTAATGGAATTACTGCATAGAGCATAGAGAGCTTTTAAAGATGAAACTTGAATTACATATTCATGATGTTTTAGTAGAAAAACAAATGAAGAAGAAATGTTCTTTGTAGTAGATATTTCCTTATACAGAACAAGATTATCAAGCAAAAGAATCAATATACAAATCAAATCATAAACAGTTTCACTATCATTCGAATTTATGTTCCTCATAAAACAGTCCAAAAAAGAATCAATCACTTTAGGTTTGATATTATTATTCGAGAAAAGAGACTTCAATAATTTGATAATTGTCTTTTGAATAGAAAGATTCTGATGATTTAATAATGGGATGATTCGATCAATCGATTCGGATTGTTGAAGAATAGATAAAACAGCTTTGAAATGGGAGAGCTTATTGATTAGTAGTAATGTTTCATTGAGTAATTCTATCTTTGACTCTGGCGTTGCATTCCTGAGAAGAAACTCAATGATAGCAACAAAAATACTATTATCTTCATAGCACGTATTATCAACAATTCTATTGATTAACATAATTGCAGTAAGTCTTATTGAAAGATCACTACATAAGAGAAAAGGAGATATCTTAGATATATGAGAATAATAGAATATACAGGATTTGATCGTTAGAACTTGGATGAGGCAATCCAAGAGTTTTGGTATCATTGATGTACAAAATCTTGGTAACAATTCTAATAAGGTATTATCTCCTCCATAATCAACAAAAAATGCAACCATTGATTTGTGATAAAAAAGCAATGAGAGCAAAGATACTAAATGAGAAGCTGTATGAGCATCTGAACAATCAGCGAGCCGTGATATAATTGTTGGAATTATTTCTGCTGGCTTAATCAGAGATATTCCCTTATTATGAGATAAAACTGAGATTAGGCTTAAAACACTATTGTTATCCTTATTAAAATCATCAATTAATTGGAATAATTGGGAAGAAGGTATTGTTTGAATTTCACTTTCAATTGGAGTGGAATAATAGGAATCGACAATTTGGATATTTGGTGTCGCAAACTGAGATACATATGCTTTGAGCTGGCTTATATCTGTACCTGGAAACGAAATAGCCCCCGATTCAAGAGCTCTTACAATTGTGTGGAAATCAGGACGCTTTTTTGGGTCTGCTGACCAACATACTCTAATAAAATTAGAAAGATTCTGTGGGCAATTTTTTGGAATTTTTGGCCTGTTATTTTGGTTAACAACAGCCATGGCAACTTGAATATCCCGTAATCCTCTGTATGGAATATCTCCTGTAAGCATTTCCCATAGTATAATACCGTAACTATACACATCTGCTTTCTCATCGTAGTTTTGGGACACTAGAACTTCAGGAGCCATCCATTGAGAAGTGCCAATTTCACCTGTCATTGGCTCACTTCCTGTGCTTTTTGTCCTAGCCATTCCAAAATCGCAAATTTTTGGATAGTCATCTGAGTCAAGGAGAATATTAAGTGACTTAAGATCTCTGTGTATCATTTCCCTTTCATGCAAAAAAGTCATTCCATATGCAATACCCAATGCGATGATGGACAATTGAGTCGAAGTTAGTCTATCTGAACTATCTTTTGCATGAAGCCTTGCAAATAATGATCCCCCACTCATAAACTGGGTAACAATACAATATGGAGGCCGTGTACATGCTCCTACAAACGGTAAAATGGCAAAATGATGGAAGCTTGCAAGTACAGATACTTCACGTTTAAACATTTCCAGAGAATTCTTGTCGAATTCCTGTTTATGAAGCCTTTTTACAGCAACAATTGTTCCATCGCTCTTTCTATATCCACTAAATACCTCTGCAAACCCACCAGAGCCAATTCTCTTTTGTAATTCTAGATCATTATGATCTATTTCCCACTGTTCTAGAGATAAGAGTGACTCTGCTATAAAAACCGGATCTAGATTCTTATTTGAGGTGCATTCTATTCCTTTCTCGGTATTATTAAAACTCCTAGTCATTTTACTATTTATTACTTTAATGAATAGTGCTGAACCATTTCTTCTCCTCCATTGTAATTATAGGTAATAATAAATACTAAACCAGAACCATCTTCTGGATGTGGCTTTGTTTCAAAGGTTCCCTTTAGAATATCACCCGAGTTGAGTTGGATTGGTTGGGCGATTGGAAACATTGTTTGTCTCCAATGTGTCTCCTGATTATAAGGAGAAGTTGATAGCCTATTTTGGAAACTCATTGAAGCAAAGTCAACATCAAACCAGGTTACGAAGCCGTGCATTGTTTCATTCTTGTATGCTCGGATTTCGAATGGGGACTTGAAAAAGACACATGAAGGCAAACATGTTTTGGTATTGATGTTGGAGATTGTACATGATGAAGCAATAATCTGATCCCTATAGAATGTCTCAATGACTGGTTCTTGAAGAGCAATCTTTTTCATTGCAGAAAAATTAAATCCATATGTGTTGTCCCAAAAATCAACTGTAGTGCATCTAAACTCAGTTGCTTCGCATAATGAAAGGTATAATCTTGCGTTGGAAGGAAGCATGTACCCATCTGGTTTAAGAAATCTATCTCTGACACTTAAAACTGAAGGTAGCATGACTTCAAAATACAATGAATATCCCATCCATTCGGATACAATAATATCTACCTTTTCAGGAAGTTCGATTTTCTCAGCCTCTCCAACGACCACTGTAATAATATGCTCAAAATGATTGTCTTTTATGATTTCCATCGCAATTTTGTACATGTTTGTGCATTCAATTGCGTAAACTTTCTTGGCTCCTGCTCTAGCTGCAAAAAGAGACAATATTCCGGAACCACACCCAACATCAGCAACAACTTTACCACGAAAATATGAAGAATTCTTCTCAATTGCATCACAATATGCTGCAGTTCTCGATTCATCGTCTATCATATCGAAATGAATCCCACTGGTACAGTAGTTAGAGTCATTCATAAAAGTGCCATCAAGACTTCACCTCACTGAAACATGAAGAATAGTCACCTTTTGCTGAACACAGTCTTTGTTTAGATAATACCAAATATTCAACAAATGGAAGGAATTGTCTAACTTTATAAATGAAATCCCTTTAATCCTCACATTGTTTTATTGAGATGGAAAAGAAGGACTATTTTTACAAGCTTGAAAAACAAAAGTGATGCATTTTATTGTTTTCAAACAATAAAACTGAATACTAACTCTGCAGGATTGCATTGTCATCAGGAAAATCTTGGTCAATTGACACCCCCACTTATCCCTTCTCATCAAATCCAACCATTGGATCTGATATGAAATGATCTTTTTTGGATTACATTTTTAGATCGGGTTCCTCGATTTTGGTTATTACATTTTGTTACAAAATATTTACAATGTAATTGATACAAAAAAATAATTTTAAACGTCATTATCAACATGTCTTTCAGTCTTTTATCTCCACTCTCCAACGAATTTCCCAATAATACGTCAGAGTCCAATAATTTTTCTCCCTGGACAACGTGTTTTGATGTGGATAGTTTTCACAGCAATGATCAATTGCCTCAATTCATTGAACCTGTTGATTTTGATTTTTCTCCGAATATTCTGGCAACATGTAACAGTATTACGAAACCATTATCAATAAACAAAACAATCCAAGCGAAACATATTGTGACAAATAATTCAAAGTTACAACAAGTTCAAAGAATATTGCTATTGAGTAGAAATTTTATTCCAAGACCTCATCTGCCCCATGTTAAATCTTGCCCAACGATGCCTAATTTCGAAGACAGAGATTTCCAAGATGCTTTAAAAAATAGCTCCTTAATTGTGAATCCAAAACAGTTAGGTTTTATACCTGAACATGTTTGGGGGGAAAAAGATTTATTACTTGGAAATTTGATCACAGATTTCTTTCAAAGGAAGAATAATTCAAATAGTCGTTTTTCTCACAAACTGTTTAATGCACTGAAACTCTCTGATGACAATAGATTCACAAAGATTATTGGGATAAAATGGATTACAAATGAAATTATTCAAGTTGATAAGCTGGCATTTGCTCGTCTACTAGGAATAAAGAGTGTTGATGGGAGTTTGTTTCATCAACAAGGAAATTTCCCATCCCATGGTTTTATTGAAGTAAGCTATCAAGATGCCAAAAAGAGTTGTCCAAATCTTGATTTGAAATCAATAGATTTCGAAAATATCAGATTGTTAACACATTCAAACAAAATATTCGTGAAAGGTTGTTCAGAAAAAGATATTGAGGAATGCAAATGGGCAAATTCTAGATCAAAAAGGTTTTAGCTATCAGGTGTTTGAAGTTCATAATCGAACACAGCCTCACCTTCATTCTCATCTGATGTCATTGACATATAACGAAATGTAGTTGGAGCAGGCTTCATTGATGGGAGAATCTCAGCATCTTTTTTATTGCCAATTATCATTGTAGCCATGCAATACCTTTCTTTAATAAAAATGTATGAAAATGCGAAATGAGTAAAATCCGATAATAATCCCGCTTTCGTTTTGAGAGATGATATACACATTAAAAATAACTCTCTGATTGGTTCATGAACTTTGGGTATGATAAAAAAAGCACATCTGAATTCTGTTCCGTTCAAGAATTTACCAATCCTCTTTTCTAAGCTCCTAATTTCAATTTCGTTTTGCGGATTCAACATTCTTTTACAATGGCTGTTTGCGGCATGACACCATTGATGGCTAAGTACTAATGGAACTTTACCATGTGCAACACGATAGTCATTTAGGATATATAAAAATTTCCATGATATTGAGTATTTTTCATGATATTTTGGAACACGTGGATAGGGAGAAGAACACTTGGCAAATCCTAATATATGAATTGTTTTCTCTTTAAAGACGAGCTGAGCATATGAAAACTCGTTGTAATCCCCTTTAACAATACTTGAATTGTTAATGTTGGCGATTGTATTCTGAATAAACACAAAATACGAATCTGATGATGAAGGCGTGGTGCCTTGTATTACTTCGGCATCATTTGACCCTACAAAAAGAGACTTGATTTTATGAGGAGGAATCATACTTAAAAAATCTGAATTATCTCTGAGACCTGAAATGAGACGCTTGGTTCCTGGTAATGATGGAGAAAAATACGGTAAACTATTGTTATATCGATAGCGATTCATAAGTCTAAGAGTTAATAGCAAATAGTCCTTTGTGGTTACTTTTTCCTTGTATGTCGCAAATATCTGAGTGCAAAACCAGGTTCCATCTTCGCTCTCAGCAACACCAATCCCTGTATGCGTAAATCTTCCTAATAATCTAGTAAAGCACATTGACCTTTTTAACCAATATACAACAATGGCCTGTCCAGGGTCAATTTCATCTTTCAATGCTGCAATATTCTCACTGAAGCAAGTAACTGTCGGAACTTGAATAGAACGCTCATCAAAACCATCATGGCCATATTCTTTCATCTTTGTGGACATGTTGCAAGCATGTTCTCCAGCAATAAATGACAGTTCCTTGGAAAACTGAAGAGGAGATTTTTGATATTCTTCACGAACTTGGTTTATTAAATCAAATATCCTTTTCAAAATAGTTTCGGGAACACAAAATGATTCATTTGTGCGCTCATTCGAAAGCTCCATAAAAATCTCACAATCTGTCACCTTTATTTACGTTAGAACTGGAAAAGTGTGCTGGGATCCTTCAGTGGAGGCAGCTCTGGATTAAACATATGGTTTTTCTTAATTTTTGAACACGAACAAGAAAATTCATCTATACTTATCAAGGTTGGAATAGAATTATCTAATACACAGTTTGCTATATCGGATTCTTTATACTTTTTAATTTTAAAAGCAACCATTTTCTCTAGTATTTTCCTCATCCAATCTCCTCTCATAAAATCAGGTATTTGATCATATGGAGATTTTCTTTTCACTATTGTATCGCTAAATTTAATGATAAGCTCATGAGAGGAAATTATTGGCCAGTTATATATCGATATGTTTTTGATTGCTGAATAATCAATTGCTTTGTATTCTTGATCAAATATCCAATTTCTTATGAAATAATAATCAATAGATTGGCAACAAAATACACGAATTTGATTAGAAATTGCATCATTAATTCGATAGTACTTGCATTTTTTAAAGATTTCATCTATTTTATTGAATATAAACTTTGTTGATTTGTTGGTATTAATTATTGGTTTCATTAAAATCTTTAATAAACAATTCAGTGTGGAATCTATGGTAACATTCAGGAGATTGAGTTCATTCCTAAATTCTTTTTCATCAAAAGAAAGCAAGAAACAAATAATATATGTACATGACGATAATAAATAAAACATATTTTTTTCCTTATCATTTTGCGTACTGGTATAAACACATACATATTCTGTTATTGATCTCAAAACCCCTCCTCCATTATTGTTTTTGAGAAACTTTTTATCTCTTAAGCATAACGAGCAAATATAATAAGCCGATAATGGAATAAGACTATCATTATCATTGAAAGAATGATCAAGAGGTATAATTTCACCTGAAGTATTAACATACCTTGCCTCCTGATCAAAAAAGAGGAAGGGGATTCTAGCCATCATATCAGCCATGATACGGCTATTTTTTAGAATTTCATCCATAATAGGTGTTAATGATTCCAGTTCATGAATGATTTCCTGAGACAAAGTACCACTTATTATATTGTCAAGTTTCATCAAAACTCCATCAGAATGCCATATGCTAATGGTTGGGTTGTCATTCATAGATCGAATTTGATTGGCATACAGATTCACGTATTCGTTGTATCCAGAAATATTATTGCATGTAAATGAACATGAATCATCAACTAAAACAAAACTAAGGCATAAAATGAAGTCACCCACACTTGATTTGCAAATATAACTATTATGAAGATTCTTAATGTCTTCAGAATCCTCAGGAAGTTCAATTGTTAAACTCCCGAAACTGTGTATCGCACCGAATTGGGATTTTGCACAAACAGATAAAAACATATTCCTATTTGATTTAGGAAAATACCCAATATCAAAAACTTCATTATAATCAACAGATGATTCATGAAATGAATGTGGTTTTGTGGCCCCACCTTGATCTCCAAGTCTCCAAGAAACGAATATAGAAGATTGAATGGACTTAGGCAGGACTATTGATTGTATTGTGAACTGTAAAACAGTTCTTCTTTGATTACCAGTTTGTTCCATAAAATTTATGCTTAAAGACATTTATTAGTGAGCAACAGCCCTAAATCTCCTGATTGTATCATCAATCTTTTGTTTAAAGAGCTTAATGTGATTGATACTTGGTGTTGTTCTGCTGGGAGATGCTGTTGACCCAACAACTCGGAATACAGGAATACCAAGACCCTTGCTTAAACCATGGATAACTCTTAAGTCGAACACAAGAATGGTAAATATGATAGCTGCGAAATATACATTCCAGAAATACTCTTTGGCATTGAGTTGCGGAACGAAATACAAAAGAGCAGAACCCCACATTAGTAATGTTGACAAGTCGAATAATCTCCAAGCAGATCTTTTAACAACATGTGATACTATTAACATCTGAGAGCCATATTGAAGTAGAAAACCAGAGCTCATTAAGAAGAACTTGTTTTGAACAATTTCAGGGTTTTTGTATACAATGAAAGAAAACACAGAGGCTGAGATAAGGCAGGGGATAATGGCAACAACACCACGAATAAATGTTTGAAGAGAATGGATTGATGATTTCAAAACATTGAAAATTATCATAGCAATGGTAACAGAGAAAGTGATTAATATAAGATATGATGCAATAGATGTTGTGAAATAATGCTTTAAGGATGGGAAGAAAGATACAACAATATGTGAAATCGATAATAATAATAATCCTTCATCTGGTGCATTGATTTTTCCAAGATAAAACCTGTGTGTAACATATTCTTCGTATGAAGCTAAAAAGAATCCTGTTCCAAGAAGCATTAATAGTATGAAGGTCTTCAATTCGCACCCCATATTATAAGTTGCTGCAATTTTCATGATTTCACAAACTCCAGTAATTGCATCACAGCCATGATCAAAAAACTGTCCAAGCGGTGATGACATTTTTGTTCTTCTAGCTTGCCTTCCATCAAGATTATCAAGAGTTTGATACACAAAAAGACAAATCCCATTCAAAAAACAGACAAACCATGGTAATTCTTTCTTCAAACCATCAGAATATACATAAGATAAAACAAATGAAAACACCTCAAACAGAAAACCTATGAGAGTAATTGTATTTGGGGCAACAGTCATTGGAATAAACTTCATACATGAATCCCAATACTTCCTTAAAAATAACTTGGCAAATATACTCTCATCAATACCATTATACTTGTACTGTTTCGCAGAATTGATCTCTTCTGTGGAAAACATTAAAGAGAATGGTTTGTCATAAAAATTGAACTCTTTTCAAAAGAGAATCAACGATGTTGAAATTCCGATCATTATTGTGTGCAATAATTTTATAACCCGATTAACCCCCATTATCGTGCAATTCTGGATAAACTATTGAAAGTGTCAAAAAGACTGGCATGTTTATTGTAATAAACTTCCTAAAGCTAATTCAAAAGGATGCCCACCAATAGAGAGAGGGGTTTTGTTTTCTTTATTTGACAATTTTGGATCTGCCCCTTTAGATAGGAGATACTTAGCAATTTCATAACTTGGTAATTGAGCTGCAAAATGAAGGGGAGTATCATGATAAAAAACTGTATCAAATTATGGTTTCTATGGTTAACATCAGCTCCTGCTTTGCATAATGATATAACTTTTCTTAGATCTTCTTTCCTAATAGCAAAAATTAGTGATGTATCTCCGTTAAAAATTTAAATAGAACAGTATTTTCAGATTCCACATTAGAGCCTCCATTAATAAGCGCTTCAATAGTTTCATAACTCCCATAAAAAGCTGCTAAAAGGAGTGGCGTATCTTTAATTTCAAATGATAAAAGCTTTTGTTCAAATCATTCACATTAGCACCATGTTTCATCAAATAATAAACTATTTCTACATGGCTACTATATGCTGCTAGGTGTAAAGGAGTATTCAGATTGTTAAATGTGATTAACTAATGTTTGTTGCATTTATATCAGCCATTTTCGAAACCAAGTACATAACAACATCTAATTTCCCTTTAAAAGATGCTAAATGAAGTGGTGTGTCAAAATGAGTACAATGTGAACTTGTAAATTTCTAACATTTACATCAATTCCTTTTTCAATAAGATACTCCACTATCCTAAGGTTTCCTTCCGAAGCCGCAATGTGAATGGCCATACTTTCATGATTAATATGAATGGTTTTTTGTTCTTGTAAGATAATTTTGCCCCATTTTGTCCTAAAAACGACACAATTTGGGTGAACCCTTTTGATGAAGCGAGCAATAAGGGAGAATCCAAAAAAAACAATTCAAACAATTCACATTATAACAATTTAAATTGGCTCTATTCTTTACCAGCATCTCAACAACTCTTATATTCCCATTATATGAAGATAAACTTAAAGGGGTATCATAATTAAAAAAGAAACCCCATTGATGTTTTTCGCATCAACATCAGCTCCATTAAGAATTAAAACTTGAACGACATTTACATGCCCCTGATTTGCAGCCAGATGTAATGGGGAATCTCCATGAAACGTAAAAATGGGTTTTTATTTTTGTCATTAACACTTATTCTCATACTTAAAAAGTGTTTAACAATATCAATATGGCCATTGTATGATGCAAGGTGCAATGGAGAATCATCATAAGAGTAAACTACACATTATTATTCTTTAGGTTAATATCAGTACTTTTGCTCAGAAGTTCCACAATATCTAAAAAACCATTATATGATGCTAAATGTAGAGGGGTATCATGAATGAATATTATTTTATCTTCTTATTCAATATATTTAGATTCTCTTGATTTTTAACATAAAACTCAACTATCTTAAAATGACCATTGTAGCAAGCTAAATGTAATGGGGTGTCATTAGGATATAATTCCAAATATTTCCATTCAGTGGACTTTTCCCAGCACCTTTTTCAAGTAAAAACATCATGATTGAATAATGGCCTCGACATGCTGCATGATGTAATACATGATCGTTAATAAAAAAATAAATAGTTTGCTATCAGCATAATTCACATTAGCATTTTTCTTAACTAGATAATCACAAACGCTAATAAGACCACTCAGAGCTGCATTATGAAGGGATGAATCTAAGAAATCAAAAATTGAACCTGAAAAAAACAAAAAGTAACCTATCTATTAGTTTTTGATCTATTTGCATGTTCAACAAATAATCTAAAAAATCAATTCTGCCAAAATATGATGAATACTTCATGCAATTAACCATCTCTTCAACATTGACGTGAATTTCTCGGATAATATCAATATTACCTCCTGAAATGGCGCATTTGGTAAGAGATATGTTCTTAGCACAATTATGGAGCAATAAAAACCGAAAACATCTCAAAGAACCATAAATAGCGGCCATTGATAATGGACCTTTCACTTCCAATGAAAGACTAGAATTATCACCATAAAACTCAAATTTGGATAATTCAATCTCTTCATAATTATAGAAAGGAAGAGAAAAGAAGCCATTTATCCTTTCCGCATCATCATATTTAATGCAGTATCCTAATGAATCTTTTGGATATCCATATATCAAATATTCATCCAAATTTGAGTTTTGTAGATAGCTAAAAAAATTATTCCTTCCGATATATCCTTTAGTATCTTCATTAAAATCCCCAAATTCATCACGAAAATACAAGGCTGCTAAGTAAGATTTGCTGGTTTGGATTCTTTCAATTATTTCCTTAATATCAAAATAATTACGGAAATAGTATAATAAAATCGGCATATTATTCGGAGCTAGCCTTAAAAACAGTTTCTTCACACGATCTATTTGAAGAAATTTGCTAAAAGTATCAAAATAGTATTGTTGAAACTGATACCGAATTCTTCCATAATTAATCATTAAATTAACCAAAAAAAGCTCATTGCTCTCGTTAATAACTAATTCTGCTTTCTCATCATTAAGAACCGCTTGTTCAAATTTAATGATTTCCTCCATTACAAAATTTAGAATTGTCAATATTAATGTCTTATATTCGTTGTTTTGCTTAGATATTCCAAAATACAAAACTCATCATAATAACGTTCAAAATGGAAACAAGGGTAACATCAGCTGCAATAAATGCCTATATTATGAAGGTAGGTGCTGATAAATGCGCCACTGCTCATCGAAATTCCCTTATTAATTTATTGGAGACATATAATGATATTTATTTTGATTTGGATATGGAATTGTTTATGAACGACACAAATCCAGATAATCCTCAACCAGTTATTGATGTTCTTTTACAAATTAAAAGTCCATTTGCCCCCCATATTGATTTTTATAAGTGTGGTGCAAGATATTTAAGGATACTCAGCCGAAAACCTGCAAACTATCAGTTTTTTGAAGGAACATGTATTAGAGTTGTTAACATAATGTTTTCTATAAATAATCCATCGCTTTCAACCGAAGTTTGTCATATCCTTCATAGAATTCTTTCTCATCTCCCATATGTCCGCTTGGTTCTAAAGGATCCGGAGTCATTTTTTATTTCTCTTTTTATGTGCTTGCAGAATCAGGACGAATCTCTATCTGTAGCTGCAGCAGCAGCATTTCAAAGCTTTGCATACCACCAACCTGGAAAACAATTCATATGCGGAAAAAGTGTTCACGTCAAGGCTTTGTCTTTAATGCTTGAGAGACCTATTACTTCTCCTTTGTTTGCTGGACTCATGGGATTTCTTCATAATATGAGCAGTGAAGTGGTAGTGATAAAAAGCATAAGGGAGAGTGGTGCAATTACTGAGATTATTGAGGCTCTAAATCTTAAACCTATTTCATCTCTAACAGTAGATGCTGCAGGTCTTGTGCAAAATATTGCTAGGGAAGATGAATCAAGGAAAAAGCTTCTTGAGGGGGGTGTTATTGATGCACTTCTTAATCTTACTGTATCCAATGATTTACAAGCTCAGGTTAGAGCAGTTGGAGCGATATTAAATATTCTAAGTCCATTGTGCGATGATCTAGGAACGCTCAAACAAGCTCTTTCAAGAATAATTGCATTATCTGCAATTGGTCGAGCAATTTAAAAGTTTTTGTTCTAGAATGGTAAATGTGATTCTAAATAATCTAAAAGTGTATTTGGTTGTTTTTGTTGTATTATGGATGAAAGGACTTCATCATAGACCATTTTTCCTCTGAATCTAACAATATACACCAATTCTGGCGGTTTTGTGCCTTCTTTTATTCCTATAATCTCGCTAATTTCCGTAAATCCAGGATTATTTAAAGTTTTTTCTGGAATTCCTGCTTTGGCTTTATATTCTAATAGCAATTTTGTGCATAATATATTTTCCTCAGGTTCATATGTATTTTCTTCATCCGAAAATCGTTTCCATTTTATTAGATAATAGTATTTTCCATTTACTAATGTGTGCCCCATTATTGCATCAACAGATAACACACTCATTAATAATTCTAGTTCAATATATCAGATTAGTTTGATTGACTATTTTCTGCAATTTTGAAAAGAATATTATATCATTTAGGGATACATGGAAATGATGGCATAGGCAATTTGATCAAACAAGGATTTTATCTTCAATGCCAGATATCATGATTTCATTCCTAATATGAGCAATAATCTCATTTATTCATGAGTTATTCCTCATATTTATCAAATTAAGATTACTATCATTCCCCAGATTTTCTCCAAAATAGCTTTTTTAATGATGTATCTTTATTTCTTCATCTATGCAACCCTTAAAAAAACAGATCTTAATAACAAATTCAAAAAAAGCATATGAATATGGTTTTTAATCCACTTCAAACTTCTTGTACTATTTAACAACATTTGAACTCCAACTTGGTCCAATTATCAAATCTGTTTTTCTTTTTTTATCTTTTGCATCTATTGAATGTTGTTTGAATATCAAATTCGACAATCTCCTTGTCTTGTCTTTTCCATTTCACGTAGTTTCTGTTCTTCCCCTTTCCTCTTGAGGAATTTAGCAACATTCAATTTCCCTTCTTCACATGAAATATCTAATGGCGTTTTCCCATCTTCATTTTGTGCATTAATATCGGCTTTTTGATTAACAAGGTATTCAACAACACTAAGATGACCATTTGCAGCAGCTAAATGCAGAGGAGTCCAATCATCTTTATCTTTTTCATTTATATCATCTTTTTGATTAACAAGATATTTAACAACACTAAGATGACCATTTTGAGCAGCTAAATGAAGAGGAGTATAACAAAATTCAAAAAATCAACACTTGTTGTTTTTGCATTAATATCAGCTTTTTGATTGAATAGATATTCAACAACACTAAGATGACCATATCTAGCAGCTTCAAGAAGTGGAGTCCAACCAAATATATTTACTCAAAATCTTTGTTTTTTGCATTTATATCAGCTTTTTGATTAACTAGATATTCAACAACACTGAGATGACCATTTGCAGCAGCATAATAGAGAGGAGTTTTATTGAATATAAAAACTCAACATCATTATTTTTTGCATTTATATCAGCTTTTTGATTAACAAGATATTCTACAATTCTAAGATGACAATTTGCTGCAGCTCTATGAAGAGGGGTCAGATCATCAATATTTTCAGCTTTTATATCAGCTTTTTGATTAACTAGATATTCAACAACGCATAAGTGACCATTTTCTGCTGATAAATGAAGAGGAGTGTCATTATGCATAAAAAAATAATACTACTATTTTTTGCATTTATTTCAGCTTTTTGATTGATTAAATATTCAACAACACTAAGATGGCCACTAAAAGCAGCTGAATGAAGAGGAGTCCAATTAAATATAAAAACTCAATGCTATTATTTTTTGCATTTAAATCAGCTTTCTGACTAACTAGATATTCAACAACACTAAGATGACCATTAACAGCTGATAAATGAAGGGGAGTCCAATCATCTTTAGTTTTTGCATTAATATCAGCTTTTTGACTAATTAGATACTCAACAACACTAAGATGACCTTTTTCAGCAGCAAAATGAAGAAGAATATAATTAAATACAAGAACTTAAAATTATTGTCTTTTGCATTTATATCAGCTTTTTGATTTACCAGATATTCTACAACACTAAGATTATTAAATTGAGCAGCCCAATGAAGAGGAGTACCAGATAAAAATCCAATAGCATAAGCATTTATATCAGCTCTTTGATTTACCAGAAAATCAACAACACTAAGATCACCATATTGAACAGCATAATGGAGAGGAGTATTATCAAATATTGAAACATCATACTATTGTCTTTAGCATTTATATCTGCTTTTTGACTAACTAGATACTCAACAACACTTAGATGACCTTTCCAAGCAGCATAATGCAAAGCTGTGCGATTTGTATTATGATATTCATTACTTGATTGATCTTTTAAATTCACATTTGTTCCATTTGCTAAAAGATAAATAATACTAGTTAATTTTCCATCTTTAGCAGCTTCGAAGAAATCACTTGTAAAATCAGGTGATTTTGTTGATTGCCATGGACCATTCATAAATTCTTTATATTCTATTCTTCTCTTCGCTTCCTCTTCCTTTTTCTTTCTTTCTTGCTCTTCTCGTAGTCCCTTTTCAACATTGTTCTTCTTTTTATGCTCTTGAAGTAAGTATTGATGGGACAAATTAGTTTTTCTCTCGATTTCTGATTCATCATTTGGTTGTGCTGATTGATTATCAGTCACTAGTCGATTAGGATCGCCTCCTGCAATGCAATGATTAGTTTTCAGAACTTGGTGGAATGTAATAACTGGATCAGGAATGCTTCCTGCTATGCTATGATTAGTTTTCAGAACTTGGTGGAATGTATTAACTGGATCAGGAATGTTTCCTGATAATTGGAGAACTGATGATGTGTGATTTTCGGAATCAAATTTCAGAATTTGTCGAATTATTTGGGAAATTTTATCAAATACATTAGAAGCAGTGGGTCTTTGTTTGGGATCTTGAAGCCAACAAAGTTCAATGAGCTTTTCAAATGCCCAAATTGTTAAAATATATGTAAATGAGTCAATGAGAGATCATAAAAATCATCTATTTCGTGTTATTCTATCTCTATACATTTTCTATTGTATGATTGAATGAATATTTTTAATTATATATTTTTGCATCATCACATTTTCGAGAGAGATCTTGTTTGTCTAACCAATCATTCCATCTTTTTCGAAAAACTGGATCTTTTCATTTTTTATTTATGAGGTTAAAAAAAGATAGGGATTATCCAATTTTTAGATTAGGGGATATTGGATTGATTTAAGAGCAGCCAGCTTATTACTATCAATTGTTTTCCAATCATCTTTCAAAAGCCCATTTGTATCACCAGAATTGGGATTCCATGACCAGAATGTGTAAGATAATTTGTTAACCTTAATGTAATTGATAAGAGTATTAAACCAAGCTTTATCTTTTGAATCAATAAGTTTTGATCCGAATTCCCCAATTAGAACTGGAGCAATTTTGTCTTTGACAATATAACCCCAGAATTTGTCCCATATTGAATCAAGGTTTTTAGGGTAATTACTTTGATCAAAATATGCTTGCCATGACACTGAATTTGGATAGTCATGAGTTGAATATACAACCTTATTCGGTACATCCAAAATTATTTTTGAATCCTTGACTCCCATTAGATTTCCTCCCCACCAATACCAGTTGCCTTGGTAAACTTGGATTCCTTCAACTACAATCAAAATGCCCGGATTTGCCTTAAGAATAGCATTACCGGCTAATGTTGCGGCCATTTTCCAGTCTTTGTATTTATTATTGCACCCCCAACAGGCATCATCATGTGGCTCATTATGCAAATCAAAACCTATTAATGCTTGGTTTCCTTTGTATCTTTTAGCTAACATTACCAAATCTGCAACCCATTGAGTTTCAGAACATGATTGTGAATACCAAAGAGATGATTGTCCTTTTGAATCTGGTCTGTGCCTATCAAGAATAATTTTTAATCCAATCTTCTGAGCATAATTCATGATAAGATCCATAATTGAAAGTGGATTTAAACCTTTAAGTTCAGGATTCATGTTAAAATCAATTCCTTTAGATGTTTTTCCTTTGAGAAACATCTCATTGCTGAATGGTAATCTAATAGAATTAAATCCAGAGTTCTTAATTTGATTCATCATATCCTTATAATTCCTTGCCCATAGGCCGTGAGGACAAAACGTGTCAGTTTCAAACCCAAACCAATTAACACCAGACATCATCACCTCTTTTCCATTTGAATAAATTTTATTCCCTGCAGTATAGTAACCTTGATCACCATTGATAGTGACAGGAGTCTTGAGCTTCTTATGTTTATGTTTGATGGTTGAGATGAATAAACAAATAATGAGAAACATTAATAAAAATGAAGTGATATATTTTGTTAAGGACACTTCTGCCAATCATTCATCTTCAAAATTGTGTCAGGATCTTTACAAAAAACATGATTTGGGTTTTTGAAAGGCTTTTGACACTGTAATGGTTTGATTATTATGTAAAATGTAAAATTATTTTAACATTTGATAAAAAAAACTAAATTTTGTGTTATTGTGTGGTTGGGATTTCTGAGTATAAATCTTGGGATCTTAACTCAAATAGTGAAATAAATTGAGAAACATTGGGATGGGTTTCATCATTACTACTCTTTAACAAATTCTCGTATAATTTGTTCAAAGATTCCAAGAATTCATAAGATTCACATTGATCCCATAATTCGATAAATATACCAAGAATATGCATAAGAAAATTATTATCGTTTGTGTCAGACATATCTATTATTTCCCTAATAATGTTGGCGCTAATAGTAAAATTTTGAATTCCTGATGATATAATGGAATTCAGGGCTTTAATTGAGTTTACTTTTGTTTTCCAACAACCTCTTACAATACATGATTCAAAAGCTTGATTTTCAAACAATTTTCTCGACATATATTCAATATTAGCCATTTCATCACAAGAAGCAATCCAATTCCTAATGAACTCTGAGCACAAATACAAGAATTGATCATTTGATGAATTAAGAATTATTCTTTCAATTGCATCTACAATTCCGTAATACTTCATTTGCTCCATGATTGCATCACCATAAACAACACATTCTGAAAGGATTTGCAATACAATTATTTGCTTTTCAGAGCTAGCAATAGATAAAAGAAATGAAAGCTGATAAACAAATGACGATTCAACAATAATCTTTTTGATATCAGACCTTGGATCATTGATTACTATTTGAATAGCTCTAAGCATATGTTTTGTTACAGTTTCAGGAGAGAATGATGTTTGATGAAATAAAAATTTGAAAATAGTCCTTTCAGATTCTTCCGAGACACTTCCAAAGGTAAAAAAGCTACATAAAACATTAATAACTAACTTAGGATTGTATGTGTATCTTTCGAAAATAAGTTTGAATAATTCAACATTAGAAAATTGGTGAGAAAACCCTTCCGAAATTTGCATCAAAGATGACATAACAACTAAGCATAGCTTTTGGCAAGAAACAGAGCCATTTTCGAGAAATTTGGAAAAAACTTGAGTTAGATTACCTGTGGATATGATTGATAGCTTCATCTTTGTGTATGAGTCCATTTCAGGATAAAGCAATTTTGAAAGAAATAGAAGAGATAAGTATGATACATCACCATCTTGCATCAAATATTGACTTAGCACAAGGAGATGCTTTTCTGAAATGCAATTCACAACTAATTGACCAACTGATTCTAATAAAGAGATATAAATATCAATAGATTCCATGTATTCTTCATAATTTTTGGAAAAAAATAAAGAATCAGCTCTTTCAAACATAAATATCTGATCATCATCTAATGGTTCGCTACTAAATACTATTTTCCCGTTGGATTCGCGGTCATTTTTATGACCATTTATCAATGAAATTCGTCTATCACGCTGTTTCGTGATTAAATCATCTGCTTTCATATTAATGAACAGATACAAAGGAACAAACAAAGAGGAATCTGCGTCTCAGATTATAAAATCAGGGAAACTTATCATTGTTGATGGGAATACAATGGATAGTTCTATAGTTGAATGGAAAGAAGAGTATTGCGAGAGTATTTTGGAAATTATCAATAATGGTGAATCCTTAAAGATATTATTACAAGATATTTTCCCTTCAAGTTGTCCTCTCGTTGATTCGTATGTTATATCTAAATTTGTTGAGTTTTTTGATCCATTTTGTGCTCATTTTGTGGATTGCTTGAATTTTTTCTCTTCAGGACCGAAAGATAATGCTTTAAATTTAGTTTATCATGGAATATTTGACAAATTAAATGATAATATGCCTGAAATGCTATATATGGTTTACACGGTTCTAAATCAATGTGAAGAAGATCTCAGTATGTATTTTATTCGGAGTGGAGGGTTATATTACATGATACTTTATTCGTTCCAAAGCAAATATCACAAAATAATTTCCGATCTTGCAGTGAAAATTGCTCGTTGTGATATTATGTATGCAGATATTGAGTATTCTCCCAAACTCAGTATTTTTGGAGAAAATAATGAACCAATTGCCGAGAATTCATTTATAGATCTGTTTAATAACATAATGCTTTCTAATGATGAAGAATCTGTAAGGGTGTTTTTAATTGCCTTGCAACAAATGTTTGAAAAAAAGATTCAAGCATGTGTTATATTGGGGCCTCTATTAATGGAGTTAATTCCTTCATTAATTGAAAATGTATACTATAAATGCGAAGCAATAAAGGCTATTTCCAAATCTATTAGAGGGCTTCCAATGATGTTTCGTCAAAAGTTGTATTTATTGGTGATTAGCATTATTGATTCAATTGATGACGAAGAAATTATGAGATTTGTTTTAGAAGTTCTCGAAAATTTATTTGATGAACATGAATCCAATGCTTTTATCAAAGCAGAAGATATTATTCATGTTCTATCTCATGTTTTGAATAATATGACCTATAACACAAAAATTTATGCATTAGATGTTTTGATAAGTATCATTAAATCATCATGCTCTGAAGAAATTCGCAATCTAATAAGTGGAGGAATAATACAGGTTTTGTGCGATTTTACCATAATAACTTCTTCTTCCAAAACTCTTCAAAATGTTTTACAATGTTTAAGTATTCTAATTGGGAGAATTGTTTCAATTGAAATATCCATTGAAGACCAAGAAAAGGTCCAAAGCATTATCCCAACTCTTGAAGAATTGATAGAATGTCCAGACAAATTTATTGCGGACCAAGCTATTAACTTGCTTAATGTTATTGTTCCTCTTTTATCAGTGATGGATTCCAGAAATGCTTATGATTAAATACATGTTATTTGATGTTTTTGTTTTTATGTGTCCAAACTTTGTCCCAACGCAATATCATTTCTTTGAAGGGCCAATGGGAAGACACAAGTATAATTGATGAAACTATCGCTTTTATAAAAAGTTATTCATGGGAAAGTTTTGGATTCATAATGAAGCAATTAAATAGTTATATGATTTCTTCAAGAGAATCGTTAATTCATCGATTACAGCCTGTAATTCCCAATTATCTACTATCTTTGTTGGATTTTGGTTTATATACCCGTTACTTTCATCCACAAGCTGTGATTCATCATTCAATTAAGGGAACAAAGGGGACATTTAGGGGTTGGGGAATAAGGCATATGGTTAATTCAATTGATTATTCTGTTCCAAGATTATGTGATAGAGTTTTTTCTGCTTTACTTAAACTCGAGAGTATGAGTGATCGAGTCGATTTTCTCAAAGAATTGTCTCATGACTATTCCTCATATCATGAAGTTATATCTCAATTTGAAATTGATGAATCATCAATTGAACTCTTTAAGAAGAATCATTTTAATGACTCATTGACTATTCAGATTAATGGAAGATATACTGAAGGACAATACTATTCAATTGTTGATGGAATATATGATGAGTACAAATATTACTATTTGCTCAGGGATATGAATAATGTATCGATTGAGGTTTATAATGAGATTTGTTTTACTGATAGCACATTTGATTTGATATACAAGACTGATGAACCAAAACTTGAAATTTGCGCCAGACCATTGCAATATCTTAGACAAAAAAATCTTAGGATTAATATTCCCAATATTCACAATATGAAGATTGAAAATGCTTTGAAATTGTTGGCAAAAGATATTTCAATCAATATATATGTTTCACTTTCATCTAATGAGACTCTTTCTCTTTTGAAATTTGTATTCGATATGGAAAAACAACCATATCCTCTTGATATCCGAGTGTTTTTTTGTCCCACTCTAAATAACCAAACTGAAGAAGAGATTGCCCTTGGTTTTTTATATATAGCCTGGAATATTGGTCAAAGGAATGCAGTTCAATTTTTATATGAAGGAATATTATATGGATTTCCTAAAGCCTATAAAAATGTTTACCCTGAGTTGAAATGGTCTAGCATCAAGGAGCTAATCATATTTGATAACTATTCAGACTCCATAAGGGAGATCCAAAAATATTCTCGTGAGAAAGAACTTCGTGGTGCAGATGTTTCCATTAATGGACAATTCATTGATGATTTACCCGTTTTTTATTTACTGAAGCAAAAAATTGAAGGCTATATTGTAGAATTGTATTCTAGTTCATCTTCTGAAATAACCCAAGAACATGTTTTATATTCACCAACAGCATACAGGAAATTTAAAGTGTCAGTTCTGGATTATATTTCTTTGGATGATTTTACAGCTCAAGAAATTCAAGAAGCATTAAAAGAAATCATGACCGGGGAAATAATTAAACATGGAAATCCATCAGACCCAATACTATTACTCATCAACTCCGACTATGAAAATTTGCCCGAGAATTTAACCATTATTTCTTTGAGTCGCTCAGGCCCTGCTACTAAAAAGTTATTTAGGTTAACGTCATCATCCTGCATTATTCTCTTTCCTCTTGTTTTTAGGAAAAAAATATCATCAAATGATCTATTTACGTCTATTGAATATGTAAGACAGTATTATTTGAATCTAGAATCTGTTAACTTAAAATTATCCATTTATCAACGAATTATTGTTTCTTTGTGGCAAGGAGATAATAAATTAAGAGGGATTCATCGATCCAAAGAGAATTACAATTTTTCTGCTATTGAATATCCAAGAAAAGCAATACATATTCATATTAATACAGATATTTCCTCTTCTTGTTTTCCAGAGGTCATGGATATTATTTCCACATTTATTAATAAAGATGTTGGATCATTATCCATTGCTTTAGCACCACCTAAAGATCCATCATCATATCCCCAGTATTTCTCATACAAGTTCTCAATACCAAATGATAAAGGAGAGATCGTATGTGATTGTGATAATTATCAGGTAGTTTATCCTTATAATAATTGGGCTGTCCAAAAAGTATCAAAAAATGAATATATTGTTCAGTCAATTTACTCTGAGGGCTTTTCGCCTGGATATAAATCAATTCAGTTCGGGAGATTACAGCTTTCAGTATTCCCAATTAATGGGTATTTCCCTTTGAATTTTCCAATTGGAAAGCATCCATTTTTTAATGTTGACTCATTTGTTCCACGCCGTAAAACAGTTTCATGTGAAGAAGTAAATATGGTTGAACGAGATGACTCGCTTCATATTATAACTTATGTGAATTCTCATGCTTCTTTTGCAGGGATGAGTTCAATGAACAAATCGGGTCAAGTGCATTTCCATATTTTCGCCACAGAGCCATTAGAAATTCCTTCAAATTCTAAGTGTGAATTGATTCCGCTTTTTGTTCCATCATTTTTTAGACATATAACTGATCCTGATATTATATGGCAAATTCAAAAGCTCATTCTCCCAGGCTTGACTTTGCCACTATCAGCATCAAATGTGCTAGTTTCTGACTCTGATATTTTCTGGAATGCTGATCCTGGATTGTTTCATAATCTTGATATGAAAACGAGTGTTATTGCCGCTCAAAAGAGTTTAACACACATTTTCAAAGAATACAAAAGGCCATATCATTCAGCATCATTCATTTGGTATGACCTTGTGAAATTTAGAGAAGATAAATCAATTATTGAATTATTCAATATATTCAATATATTGTACTACGCTGATTATCTCCCTCATGATAACGGAGAGTATCTTCTCAACCATGCACAGATGAAGATACAAGTTTTAACCCTGTACCCATCGTCTTTATATAAAGAATTGTAATTGAAAATAATCGTTTTTGATTTAAAAAGTCAAATGGATGTATTTCTGACCCAACTTCTAAAATCTCCAATATCTAGCGAATTAGGAGTCGTTTATCGAGACTTTTTAGATCCTAAGAAAATTAATTTGCAAAACCAGGATCCCAAAATTTTTTGTCAATACGTAGAAAACTATTGGAAGCAGGATCATAATATTCCCCAAATAATGAAAACCACATCTTCCGTTTTATCATTTTTGACAGATAATGCTCTTGAGAAGTTTATAGGAATTCTTCCTGTGCTAGATGATGGGTCTGAGAAACCAAAAACAACGCATAAACTCACATTCACCGACTGCTCAATGGGATTAAAATGGGAAAACAAAATGCTACGCGATGCAACATTCTTTTTTGACAATTTTTTAATTTCAACAGTTCTCGAGCAATTAGTCACCGAGAACAAGATCAACGGAAAGAACACTGAATTAGTTTTGTCCTCCATTTTATCCATTTTTGCCAAATATCCGAATGGGGATATTAATATCAAAACCATTTCTGCAAAGTTTTTTGCCAAATCAATATGTAGAATATCCGAAATATATCCGGGGGTAGTTCTCTCTTTTGCTATTAATAGTATTCATAACTCTAATAGCAATAATGATTTTTGTACTGCATTCACTCTTTTTTCTGAAATGTTCATTAATAAGGAGCTCGATCTTTTATCTTTTAATATTGAAAATCATATTTCTTTTGTTGCCAAAAAAATTCAAAATTCGGCTGTTTCAACTCAAATTCCAAAATATGGAACCATATATTTAACAAATTTATTAGGTTGTTTGTTTACCCGTGAAATATTCAGAAGTGGATCCCTTATTCAAAAAATTCATGATTTATTTAAAACCCTAATGAAGGATCAAAAGTTAAATGAATATCACCGCCTTCATAGTTTGGTTTATTCATTTTCTAATCATTCAAAGATGAAAAGAACCCCATTAGAGTACTTTCGTGAGTATATAACAAAGACCCATGTGAAAGAAGTGGATATTGATGTTCCTCTATCAAAAAATATTTTAATGTTTTTAATAGCATATATTGGAGGTGAAGAATATGCACCTGATACTATTGCCAAAATGAGAGGAGTCAGGTATTTTATGAAGCCTCGGCCAGATAAGTATACTCCTGCACTCAAAGATATGATGATTGATTTAATTGTAAATAAGCCAAAGCTTTTTAAAGCAGCGTTTGAAGAAACGGTTGAGTTATTTTTATTACTTGCATCAAGAGATACCAATTTTTTCTTTATTGAAATTCTTCCTCGTATCCGAGAAAATAAATTTTCTGATGAAAACCAGGAATCAATAATTACTGCTCTAGGTTCTATGATTATCCCAGCAAGTAATTTTCCAGTTAATAATGACAAGATAGCAACCATTTATTATGAATTGTTTCAATTGCTTAAAAAGATTATTGCGAATGGATCAACTAACTGTTCAAGCAACAACAATAACTTTGCTATTTGTATTCCTTTTCAAAAAACATTAGAAAAGTATGATAATTATACGATTGCTTGTTTCAATATTTTTGAAGATTCTTATCCAATCAATGATTATAATTTGGATATAGCAAAATCAAAAACCAGAATTATTAGATGGAAATCATCATATAGAATTGATCCTAATTTTCCCATTAATAAAGAGACAACATTTCAAAACAGTATACCTGATGAAAGCAAGGATAACTCTATACTTATTAAGGCAATAGGTACTGTCTCTTTTTTCAATAAAGAGATTGCCAAACCTCAGTATTTAGAAATCATAAAAAGCATTAGTTTATGTATAAATTCATCCTCACTAAATGTTTCTTCGATTTCAATGAGGACCTGTCAAGCATTATGTATGATATCAAAAGAACTTTTTGAGAATGTATTATTATTTTTAACCCAAAACCCAACATCAGCAAAGGGGTTTTGTCATCCTAACCTTTATAGAACACTATATTTGATGAATTACATTCTTAAAGAGTTTTGTAATCTTTACTCCATTTCTCATGGATTGGCAGTGGCTATTGATAGAATTGTGCTATTATCTCTATGTTCCTCATTAAGTAGTTGTCGGGAATATGGTCTTTTAATAATGGATCAATTAAATGACACAAGTGCGATAATGGATATTATCAAAAATAATAATGATACTATCATGGAGCAATCAATAAAAGCCGGTTTGTCCATGATCAAACCTGGTTTTCATATTCAGAATGAGATGTATAAGGATTTATCAATTCGGATAGTAGTTTCTTCGCCTTGTATTACATTGTATTTTTATGTGGCTGCAATGCTTGGTTTTCATATTTCTCAAACCAAATTCTCATTAGAATATACGGATTATTTATATAAAATGATTTCAAACTCGCAGAATTGTGGTGTTGATACTGAATCTCTTGCTTTGATGATGATTTTTTGTTTAAATATGTCTTCTGATAATATGATATTTGATATGATTTGGAAAAAATCAAAACTCATTAATAGTAAGAATTGTGACTTTGAATTAGTTAAACACTATTATTCAGTTATTTTATTGAATCCATCATCTAATTATTATCCAATTTTTTGCGAACAATCCATCTTTACATTGTATTCAGTTGCTTATTCTCTTTATTGTAATCATGTGGTTTTTAAAAATGAATATGATTTTCAAATAATATTTGATGTATACTTGTCTATTATTAATAACTTATTCAATTTTGGGTCAAAAGTTGAGCATTATAGGATTCTGTATGGCAACCAGTCGCAAGAAGAGCAAATGTTTATGCATTTATTAATGTCTTTTTTGTTGTTATCTGATCATTTGTTTTTGTCATATTATGATTCTCATCAGGAATCATCAAATGGATTGTTTTTACTGAAACCTGTTTGCATGACAAGTCCATATAATAATGACGATCTATATGTAATATTTAAGCTGCTTATTGGAATATCCGAAGATATCAAATCTTTATCTCAACTTTCTCTGAAATCTTTATCATCACTTATAAATATCTCTTCAATTTCTTCAGAATTATATGCTTCCATTAGAGATAAAGTGGGTGTGCTTTATCCTCCACTTTTGTCCTCATTGCTTTCTTTTGATTTTGTAAACCTTTTGCCCATCTATATAGATTTAGCGTCTTCAGATGATAAAAATAGAGCCTTTTATTTCATGGCGATTTCTGATCAGTTTTTACCATTTGTTGATGACAAAACATTCCTTGAAAATCTTAAAAAACGATCCGAGAAAAGGGTTTTACATAATGAGAACGATGTTTATACAGCCATTTATAAAGTAACAGGAAAACTTCTTTCATTATCATTAGTTTATTTAGTGAGTGAACAAGTTAAAAAACAGGCAATAACATTATTGGCAAATGTTGCAATTTCCGTTTTGTCAATTAGGGATTCACCAAAATTATTTCAGGATACTCTTAGTATTATCAATGTTTGTCAAAGTGAGTTTTTCTCTTTGTTATCAAATTTGAATTTGTCTTCCGCTATACAATTGTCATTCAATCTCAGCCGCACTCATTTTTTTTGCGCCGAACAGTTTGTTTTTTCTCTTTTTCAAATGTTCAAATGTTTTCCAAAAGAATTGGCATCATTAGCCTTACCATGGATATCTAGAATTCGTATTTCTCATAGTAATTTGCCGGTTTTTTCTGATTGTGATCCAATATTTTTAAGTTTTTCTAGTAACAGTTTTCTTTCTTCTCTTTTATCCATTCCTTTGTCTGAATACTCTTTTTCCATTATTGATAAAGTGATAAATGAACAAACTCATGATTCTTTGTCAATACACAAGTATTTTGTGACATATATTTGTCTCAATGGCTTTTTGGATACTAATATTTCTCATAATTCTCATGTTATACTTATGTATCTTCTATCTCAAAGACCAATGGAGACAGGTAGAATTCTTATACGTTTTCTAAAATTTTCAACATGGTTCTATTTTAATGTTCAATTGAACGATTTCATACCTGATTTCGAATTATCATTAAATAATAATCATAGTATAAATAGTATTGAAACAAACTACTGTAGGCTCCATGAAGAGATCTCGCCCGATGAAATTTATCAAAAAATATGTATATTTATTCTGCAAGTATTTAGTGATGTATCTAAATCGAAATCTTTTAATCTAGATGAGATTTTTCCCGAAATTGTTGCATTTTCGTTGATTAATGTTGGTGAAATTGACAATGACCTTTTGGAGCCATTTATTAGAACCATTCATGATTTTCAAAGCAATCAATTAAATGAAGTTAGTTTTAGATTATATCTTAACTCTCTTGGAGAGAACATAATATCTCAATTTGGTACGGAATGCCTTATGTGGGGACTATGTTGTGGTCAAATTGAGCTAGCTACCAAAAGTCTTAAAATTTTTTCTCATATATTATATCCTCAAAACAATCTTGTTTTTAAAACCCTTGTTAAGTGCTTGAGGATTGTTTCTATTCAATTATATGAAGCAACTAATAAAAAAGCTGGTTTGAAAAAGAGTATTCAACAATTAAGCTCCATCTCGTCTGGATATGAATCCATTGAACCAATTGTTCAATACCTCGAAACTATTATTAAGTTGTTGGCTAGACTTGTTCCCTTTTCAGACACTCATCAAGCTGAGTTGTTTTATATTGGTTGTTCATTCTTACAGTGTATTGATTTAACATACAGAAAATTGCTTCACCCATCATTGGATTTAATGTTAAAGTGTTTACAACACGATTTGACATCAAAGGCTCTTTCATCAGGAAAGAATAAGCCACCACATTACATTGGTATTGTTGAACTTTTAACAAGTACAATACATGATACCAATATGTATAATCTTTGCCATGAGTTTTACCTAGAAATTTTAAAAACAAATAATTATAGTCTAGTTTTCAAAGGTAATCCAGGAAAAGCTATCACATATGTTATTACTAATGCCTTTAAACTTGGCTTTGATCGTTCAATATACCAGCTAATGGATGAATTCTTAGGTAAATCTGAGTTTTTATTATTGGTTAAACAGGTTTGTGCACTTTTAAACAAATCCCCAAGCGAAAACATATTAAATGTTCTTCAATTCTTTATTGGCTACCTAGAACAGCCAAAAAATATTGATCCTAATGTTTTTGCTCAACTAGCTCTCTTTTGTAGTCGTAATTCCTATGCTGGGAATGCCATTCATTGTTATCATTTGTTGTCAGTATTAAACGAGCTTGGTACTCAAATTCCAGAACCGATAAATGTAGATAGGAAACAATCATTCCCTCTAATTATGTTTGCTTCCGATCTTATTATGAACAATAGTTTTTACTATCCTGATGAAACCAAGTTCACAAATCTTGAACAGATTCCTCCTCTTTATATCCAAAGTGATCTCTTTTTAAATAGTCCACATAGTTTGGCTATGTGGCCGAAAATTAAAAGCATTAAATCAATGCCATTAACAGAATGGGAAAGTACTTTAGTAACAATTCAAAATATTCAAATGTACAAACTCTCAACAGATTATGCCATTTTTTACCCTAATCCCAAAGAATTCATCAATCAACTTCAAAATTATGTGAGTGTTGGCTTCGACAGAATTGGAATGTCTAACAAAGTTCTGAAGAAGCGAAATATGAATGATAAACAGAAAGTTGATGATAATATAGTTAATCCAATTCAATTCATCCCCTCTCTTAATTAGTGTTTATACAATAAATTACCAATCAACATTATTTTTAGTTTTATATCCTTGCTGGCTCCCTTTGGCCAACCTTACGAGGTTGAGGATGGAAAGAATTAATTGGAATTGCTCTGACACACAGCTGCTGATCTGCATTAAACGGCCTTTTAATTTGAATTTTGGCACAATCATTACGTATCCATCGAGGTGACTTAATATTCTTCCCTTTTATCTCGTCAACATCAAGTGGGAACCCTTTGGATGGTGAATAAACAAATCTTGAAGATTTTGGACCACTGACTCGATTGAGCTGTATCTTATTATTCTCAGTCATTGGACGCTTAATATCATCATGAAAACTTACTATAAATTGCTGTTGTGGTCCAATTATGCTCCCAGATCGACACAATCGAATCCATCCGATTGATTCTCTTGCAGAAAACCCAAAATTCTTCACCAAATAACACGCTGCTAATGTTCCAGTTCTCCCTAAGCCTGCTTTGCAATGTAGCGCAATGATATCATTTGTCTCTGCAATACTCAAGAATTTGTCGAGAATTTCAACTGGAGGTACCGAGCCATCAAGAAAATACAACTCTGTATGAATGAAACCAGACTCAACAAAAATATTTGAATCATAAAAAGGCTTATTCAATCTAATTACATGGTTAATTCCCATTTCTTTAAACACAGGTATGAGATCCTTTGGTGTTGCAACATGAAACCCCCCTGGTAATATATTTGAACTATATGGAGATGCAAAGGCCAATAATTTGTTAGGTATGATCCAATTCATATCACCAAAACTAATTTCTTCATTTTTCGCCCATACATTTGGATCAAATGTTTGGTAATTAAACCATCCATGATGAATTGCTCTATGAAGTCCATTCAAACAATCGAGAATGGTGAGATCGAATGTGGAAGGGAGTGTTGAAGCATCCCGAAAAGGTTTAAGTTTTATCGAAGAAGAAGAGAAGGGCTTAAAGGCTTCGTCTGGGATCAAACCCAAGTGAAGCATCCTAAAAGCAGAAATGTACAAAATGGAATTTGACTTTGTATTCTGATTAGATGATGAATAAAAATGAAGAATTGTATTATTGTTTTGCATAAATTCGTCAAGCATTTTGGAAAATGAATATAATTGCAAGATGGATGGTGGGCCAAAATCGTCGTAGAATCCTTTATACATAAAATGTGGATCATTTTCTATGCTAAAATATATTAAATTTGGCTCGTTCCGTGGAATGTGCTTTAAAATCGAAAAAAACACCCTTTTAGGAATAATCTGAATGTTTTGATGTCTCGAAGCTTGACTCATATATTTTAATTTTAAACGTATAAAAAATCATGTCACTTCATTAGTATTTGTTGCTTCCAGAAATTTCTCCTCAGAGAGTCTTTCTTTGATAGGTGTAACAGTAATTGATTTTTTTTCTCTGTCATATTAAGTAAGCTGTATATTTGCACGAGAAGAACTGAACATGGGTTATCCTCAGGATGTGATTTTAAAAATGGTTCTAATATGATAACAATTTCATCTATAAGATGTTTGTTTTTGCAAATAATACCATATATGTAAGAACACATTGATTGATTTGATCCCGTTGAATCAATGAAACTCATTGCAAATTGAATTTCTTCTATGGGATTATAATCCACATAATCAAGCAAATTGAATCGAAAGTTCCATGCTCCTCCATTTTTTTTCTGCTTTCCAATAAAATGTTTTGTTAATTGAAATCCTGATTGGTGGATCTGATAATGGTCACAAATCTTCTTGATAAAGGGAAACAAATGGCGATTCCTATTGTCATAATCATATAGAGGCACCAAAAAATCAAAATTATAAGGAGAGCTCTGAGTTATCATTGTGTTATAGAGAAAACTCCAAGTCTGATACGATTTTGGTGCTAAGTTAACTATATCAACAGCCAAATAAAACTTAGCTTGGGGCGAAACATCTATTCCATTTTTTGTATAATGCTCAATATACCAATAAGTTCGAAAATCTTCAGGTTTTATAAAAAGGGATACAATCAATATTAGTAATGCCCTTTTAGATATTTCATGGCTGTTCATCATCATTTTAGTAATATATAATATAATATACGATATTTTCCGTTCATTCAATCCATTAGGAAGAAATTCCTCATATATCGAGAAATTAACATTGTAATCGGCATCAAAAAACTCACTAATATTAAAATGCTCTATTAATTCTTTAACTGGATGCGGCACATACTCTGAATATGCAATATCCGGAAATCTTATCATATGATATTTTTGGGATGCCTGAGGGATATCTAATGTAAAATTTTTGTTTTTTTCGTTACATTTTTATGTCAGAAATTTTTTCTTAACTTCAGTTAACACTTCACTTTGTTAATGATTTTTGCACTATCTGGTCTTTGTTTATGTACTGAACTTGAATGGAGGGAAGTCTTCCGGGCAAGAAAAACCAAAGATGATGTGGTATCGCCGAATCAATTTGCTACATTGTTCAATTCTGGAGATGGGGTTCTCTTATGTGGAGGTGGTTCCGATTTGCATCAACAAACTGTATATCCTACACTTTTTAGATCAACTGATGATGGAGAAACGTGGGAACAAGTATACAAAGGCAAAGCTACTGATTTTTCGATGTATGCATTCCAAAAACTAGAAAATGGTGATATTGTTGGCATTATTCCCGGAAAATTACTCAGATCTAGGGATATGGGGAAGAATTGGGTATCTATGGCTCTTCCCAATACTGGCTTTTCAATGAATCATGCTGATGGAGTTCTCTTAGTTTCAAGAAATCCAGGGCAAGTATATAGAAGCAAAGATTATGGCAATACGTTTGAAAGGATAACTTATTCAATAGAAGCCGGGTGTGATAATTTGAGGGCAATCAGCTATGCTGGTGATGGTATTTTTTACATGGGTGTTGGTCAAGAGGCTTCTCTTCCACAAACACATGCAAGAGTTTTCAAAACATATGACTATGGTCTCACATGGACAAAAGTACTGGATTTGGTGAATACAGGAGCTGCCTCAGTCATTTTCTCTGTTTTTGCTTTTGATACCAAAAAAGTACTGATTGGATCGGGAGGAATATCTCCTGGTTTCGCCACCATAATGATGACATCGGATGGTGGTAATACTTGGAAAGAGATTCTCAATATCAAAACAATTGATCCTACAATTACTATTGTAAGAAGCTTTTTCAAAGATAAGGATAATAATCTTTTTGCTTGCTGTGATTGTTCATACTCATCAACCTCTCCAATGAGTGACGAACCAGATAAAAACAAGAACTCATTGATCCTCATTTCAAAAGACGCTGGAGAAACATGGTCTCTCTTTTCTAGAACCAACACTAAGAGGCTCTACTGGATGTCCCAGACTAAAGAAGGAAACTACATTGTCTCAACTGGCGAATATGGTCAAATCCTCAAATCAGTAAACATCTGAATTTAAAATGGGCAAAATTTCCCTTTCTATGGCTTGTCAGTTCAATGGGGAAGAGAAAAACCAGGCAAGTAGCAATGATTCCGATTGCTAATCCACTCGCAGGACATAGACTTACTAAGAAGATTGGAGGGATTATTCAAAAGAGCTGTGAATCAAAAGATTTAATTTATGGAGTTAAGGATACAGTAAAAGCTTTACGCAAGCCATTTAAAGGCTTGTGTGTTATTGGCGGAAATGTTTCACCAATGGATGTTATTTCTCATATTCCTGCTTTATGTGACGAGAATAAAGTTCCATACGTGTTTTTGCCCACCAAGGAACAGATCAGTGCATATGCAAACAGAACATCTCCTGTAGCATGTGTAATGGTTAAAAAGCAAGAAGCAGAAGATTTTGGCGAAGTCTTAGCTGAGATTTCTCAGTTATTGTGTCCAACAGAAGCTGAAAATAATGACAATGAATAAAACATTAAATTTATAAACATAATCGAGCCAATCCAAACTTTTTCTCTATATAAGATCTAACAATATCCAAATCTATATTGGCGTCTATTGATTTCGACTGTTGAGCAATGATCAACCAATATCTGGCTGTTGGTATATCCTCTGAACTCATTTCAGGCATTGAGTCCATTTTGAGCTTATTCACTGTTTGTGAATCAATAGCAAAGAGAGTACGATACACTTCTGAGCTCATCTTCCTAACATCTTGGTTCCAGTGCCTTGAACAATGATCAATACCCCTAAATAGCAATGGAATAAACTCTTTGGAGAAAGAATTAAATGAGAATATAAATTTCGGATTAAGAAGAAGCTCTAATGCTGTAGATGATACTTTATAATTTGGACTTAGTAAAGAACTAGATAATCTTAGAAAAATTGGCCTCACCAAGGGCTTGAGAGTCAAAACATTTAAAGATGATGCCAAAGGAACTAGATGTGCAAGAAATGCAGTAATTTTGTTTGAATCGGTAACAGGCCAGTGTTTGAACATAAATTCAAGACTCCATGATGCGAGATTGGGAATGTTTTCAACGTAAAATGTTGATAATAAATGAAAGCTTTCAAAGAAATCAAACATAAATGGTTTTGAAATTAAAGGGAAAATTAAAATCTGATATAAAGATATATATTGGGGCTTCAATGGTGATGATAGCGATTTGAAATAATATAAAAAAAATTTTAATGTCATTGATACTGGTTGATAATATAGAGAATTGTCAATATATCTCTTCAAAAGTTTTACAAAAGTATTGAATATTACCTGTCTGAATCCGGGCACAGAATTAAAAACATGGTATATAAAAATCTCTACGGTATTTTGCTCTGAGTTATCAGGTGATGACAACAAATAAATGTATTGAGCCATAAAGTTTTTGGAAAGATAATTAGAAATAATTGCAGGATCATAATTTACCACTATTGAGTGCAGAATCTTGTGAATTAATCCTAAATGTATCCAATTTGAAGCACTGTACATAACTTTTGAATCTGCATAAATATATTCGGGAGGCGGAGGTGGGATGTCTCTAATTAAATTGACTTGAATCATATTAAATAATCCGTTTAAAGTGCTTGAATCCATAGCTCTAAGAGCTATTGGATCAGATACTATATCATTTAGCCTTTTTAACCTTTGAGTCTTTTCAGCAATAATTTTTTTTACATTTTTATCAGAAAAATCACAAAGCCTCGAACAAAACTCAACAATTTCAATAATAGACTCGGAATTTTCGCCTTCTGGTAAAACAAATGTTGATTCATTAAATGTACCAAGCATATTCATTTGAAATGTCGAATTTGTTTGTGGAGTCTTCGAAATTAAACGAGAAGTACCGTGAACTTGTTTACAACACTCTGCTGCGTTGAGGAGTTTAATTGATGAAAACCCCCGGTTCCCCGAATTAATCTGTGGAACACCAAAATTTGGGTTCGCTGAGGCAAATGTAGGTCTATCTATTCTTGAGCTTGATGATTTTCTCTGATGTTAAAAATTAAACATACATAGCGCCCTAAAAAATTGCTCATTGTAAAGACTAATTCAAAGGGTAATAACAATGGGTATTTTTTCTCTCAAAGATTCAAACAAATCAAGGTTTTTATATCATGTTCATTTGTAAGGACTCCGTTTGGTTTTCAATATGAGGTTTTTTCACAAAACAATAGCACATAGCGCATATTATGAGTATTGAAATGGATGGTGTAATGAATGAGAATGTTTTGTACAATGACTCATTTTCTCCATTTTCAGTTTGGGCTGCAGTTTTTGGAATTGTTGGGAAAGGTGTTCGAGGCGGGGCGTATGTCCTTGGAGGGGTTGTTTCTGGAGGATGTGACTGGGATGGTGGAGGAATTGAAGGGTCGTATATATCCCATTGAATATTGAGCTTGCCCATTATGGATGTTGTGGCATAAAGCATGCAATATATTGTAGAATTGTACTGAAGTGATGGTATGTCATTGGTGGAAAAATCATATATGTGTGCGCCGATCTCGTTGAAATTTAGTGAAAAATCAGCATAGTTTGGGGATTTGATCGAGTCGATATAGAATAGCATGTGTAATCCAACAGATGATGTGGATGTGAGTATCACTCTGAATGAGCAATTCGTACATAAGTCAATACTCATTTTATAAAACTCGGTGGCTCTTGAGTTGATGAAAGGTCTCATTTTGGAACCCTTGTTGATATTATAAATTGAAACCTGGCAATTTTCACCTGTTTTACCTTCAGGGCATATGCATTTGCCCTTGAAACAATCACAATCACTGATGCATGTTTCAGATTCTTCAAAAACGATTTCTTCTGTGGAAAATCGACCATTCATGGCGACCGCACAAGAAATGTTGCTATCGAAACTATTTGATAATATGTGAAGCTGATATGAGCCTGGGGTTGCTTCAAAAATGACCTTTTTGTTGTTTGTATAATAATCATGATAATCTTTGGGTTTGTTATTACCAAATTTGATTCCAGTTGGAGTGGTTAAAGCAATATCAATATCAGCATGTAATGGATAATGATGATCTAGAGAAACAGGTGGATCAAGCCATGATAGGGTAACACTAAATACTCCCTCGTATTCAATGGTAAAATTGCATATAAAGTGCTTATTCTGTGTGATATATAGATTATCTTTCACTAGTAACTTGGAGCATTGTTCACATCCTTTAACAAAAAGAACTTTATTTAGCTGGATTTGGCCAAATCCAGTATCAAAGCTCGGGGATGCACCGCCAATATATTGTGCTGAGTTGATTAGCATTGCTCTTAGTAATGTAGATGATGGTATCATTGATGATCCGGAATTCTTAACTCCATTAGGATAAAACCCTTGCCTAAAATATTGGCGGATAATGGTTGCGGCGCCAGCCACAATAGGCGTTGATTCTGATGTCCCCTGAAAAGTTTGTATTATTGAAGTGTTACATGATCTTTGTTCAATACTTGTACCTAAAGATGAAGGACCTTGAACAATCCCTATTGAAATAATATCTGGCTTTAATAATCCATTAATTGAAGGGCCTCCTGATGAAAAAGATGCCCTCGATAAAGTTTTTGGGTATCCTTCTACATTGGGAAACAGAGAAAAACTCTCACATGTTTGAATTTTTTCAAATTCATTAGATTCAACTTCTAAAACAGGTTGATTAAAAAAGTTGAGGCACTCGGCATGATTCTTCCCTTTAATAAATATCACTCGTTTTCCGAGGTTTATTAAGCGCGAAACTTGTTCACAGTGGTCATTGGTTTGATTTATAAAACCAAAAACATTTTTGGACTGATTATAAAGTGGAAATGTTTCTTTTTGCATTTCTTTCCATAAACCAAGAGACCATAATGTTTGAAAAACACTAACACTGATACCATCGCACTCAACAACTAAATCATTTGATGTCTCAACACTGCTTCCTGCTGTATTTTCAGATGCTCCAATACATAGAACATTTTTCGATGATGATGGGGTATCAATCTTTTTTAGTCCATAATGATTCCCGGCGGCAAAAAGCCATAAAATATCCGGATTTTCGACAGCGATTGTATCATATAGAAATGTCATGGAATGCGGGTATTCTTCTAATGTTCCCCACGAATTCGATACAATGCCTCCTCCAAAACTTCTTAACATTGAAATGAATGACTCCTTATTAAAATCATCATATAAAACTGCTGGCTGATTTGTATTACCAATATCAAGAAAATATAACTTTGCTTCTGGTGCAATTCCGTTATATTGACTAGAAACAAAATTGCTGTTTGCTTTTCCTGCTAAAATTGCTGCTGTATGTGTTCCATGTCCTGGAGAATAATCATATTTGTCTTTCCATGGCGAATAATGAACAATTTTCCTGTGTGTCATATTAATAACACCTGGTATTAGCGGTACTTCAGGATCATTAAACCAACAATTCAAATAATCTATTCCTGAATCAGTCAAACCAACAATTTCACCATCACCATTCAACCCTACTTTGTTAAACAACCTGGGAGACACAAGAAAACCATTTTCAAAGCTTAAGAATTGGTTTCCTGTATCAACAAAGCCACCACTGAACCGGGTTGAGAATTGAATTGGTTTCAACTCGTCAATCATCAAAATACTGCTATCATCTTTTAATTTATTTATTTCATAATGGTCTACCTCATTAATTACATAAAAACCTCGATATATACGTCTGAATTTTTGGGAATATGGAATCCAGTTCTGTTTGGCCGAAATCAGAAACGCCTTCTTTTTAATATCTTCACCACTATTATTATATCTGTTTTTTTTCTCAGACAATGAACATATTTGTAAAAATAATACTAGAAAAAACATTTATTGTTATTATAAGTGAAATCATCTTGTATTGATTAAGAACCAGAGATTTAAAATTACTCATTAAATCATACCTGAATTAATTTTTAAAACAAACATACAGTGTTTTCAGGCTGGTCGTGCACTTTTTCAATTTCGTCGTGGAAAAGTGGCTTTACATAAAAGTGATTGTGTGAGGTGGAATTAAATCTGAATTTGATGAAATCACAATAAATCATGTTAAGGGCCATATTAATCCTATGCACAGCCTTCTCTCTGAATAAATCAGATTATTTGATAATTATACACCACTTTTATGTAAAGCCACTTTTCCACGACGAAATTGAAAAAGTGCATGACCAAATTGAAAAAGTCCACGACCAGCCTGAAAACACTGTAATATGATTTTTTATTGAAATGATATTCAATGAATATCCCAACTTCAACTTCTAAAAATTGTTTATAAATGATCATTGATTTACTCAAGCAATCATTAAAATGAGGATTTGATTAAGAAATTGAAAAGAGAATATGGAACTCAATTCTTTCATATTAGAAGTATGATATAACTCTGAGCAATCTTCATAAGTTCTTTGAAGTGTTTCTTTTGGAGTTTCTCCAATTGTTCCTTCGATTGTTCTTAATGGTATATCTGTGTTACAATAAGCGGAATTATAGAATTGAAGATAATATGTTTGCCTCTTGGATAATGAATTATTGTTGGCTATTGATATTGCTATTGATACTGATAGTGCTCCGGTTAAAGATATAAATGAGTGGGACACTTCAAGCCCCCCTGACAGCACACAAAACAGAGTATTTTGATTCATATCAAATATACAATTGTATAATTTTGGTGAACCTGATTCTGAATAAATAACTCCTTTTGTGGGGCTATTATTATGTACAATATTAGCATATGAAATTGTTCCAGAATTGGAATTCAAAAACAAACAAAAACCATCAGCAACCTTATTATTCGAAAATGTACAAAACAAACTTGAAAATGTAGTAGGTCCCCAAACTCCATACCCAGAAATCTGATAAGCATTATTCAATGAGGAATTAATGTTATCAAGTCTTTGATTACCCTTATCTACTCTAATTGGAGCCTCTCCCGTTGTTAAATGAGAACAATAGGAAAGAGATAGATATTCTACATGATTATTGATCGTTGCTGTAATGAAACCAAATTGCCCATAAAAATTATCGGCTGTTTGACAAGAGCACTTGCTTGCACATGTCTTTTGAATTAATGAATTTGATGAAGAGAAGTATATAGCACCACCATTATTATTGCTCATACAATTAAAAAACAAAGAATTGCTAATGTTCATAAAATATGATCCCCCATTGACATATATCACACCTCCTTCACCAGAATATGAAGTGGACCTAAAAAACTCACAGAGATTAATGTTAAAATCTATCTCAAAATGAAGCCTAGCTTGATTTAAGGTGGAACCTTCCAAACATACCAAATTTAGCTTTGGTTTTCTATTATTTTGGGAAATTATATTTAAAGCAGGAACATTAATGGATGTATCATTATTAAAAGAAAAGCCAAAATAATTAAATGGCATAATTGAACTAATAAAAGTTATAATCATAAATATTGAAACCAATTTGTATGTTTTGATATTTCTATTAGTAATTGCTTTGTGGTTCAAATTATTGAAAACATGTGAGATGATTGTTTTTGATATCTGTGACCAATAGGGTGCTAAGTTATCAATGACAAACATAATAAAAAATGATTTCTCATAAAATATATTTAAATGAAGACAATCAATGAACTGTGGTTATCAAATAAGTTGTTGATTCAATTGCTAAATGTTAAGAAAATTCAGTTAATATGGTGAAATAAATTAAATAAGTTATACTTTGATCACTATCAAAATATGTTATAAAAATCTTCACATTGAAAAATACCATTAATTAACTGTGAATATTCTGTATTGTAAAAAGTGAACAATCATGGTAATAAAAAATCACAGGTGGAGAAAATGGAGTATTATGAAATCTCTTTGAATTGGGGAATCCAATAGGTGTCACCAATTAGGTGACCAAATCTCAATTATGGATACTATTGCCTGATTTGAATTTTGTTGATTACAGAAGGTGTCTGAAAAAATCAATAAGAGAATGTTATCTTTATTATGGTAATTATATACTTTTATGATTAATACACAAAAATCCTCCCTTTAATCCAAATATTTTTGAATTTTTTATGTTGGGGAGAATATTAATACCCCCTTTTTAATAAATACTAATCTTTACTCAAGCAATCATTAAAATGAGGATTTGATTAAGATATTGAAAAGAGAATATGGAACTCAATTCTTTCATATCGGATGTATGATAAAGCTCTGAGCAATCTTCATAAGTTCTTTGAAGTGTTTCTTTTGGAGTTTCACCAATTGTTCCTTCGGTTGTTCTTGATGGTATATCTGTGTTACAATAGAATGAATTGAAAAAATCTATTTGATAAGTTTGTTTCTTGGATAAAGAATTATTGTTTGCTATTGATATTGCTATTGATATGGAAAGTGCTCCTGTTAAAGATATATATGAATGTGACACTTCAAGTCCCCCTGAAAGCACACAGAACAGTGTATTTTGATTCATATCAAATATACAATTATTTAATTTTGGTGAACCATAATTAACAAATACAACACCATAACTTGCATGTGGTGAGTTGTTATGAACGATATTGGCAAATGACAGGATTCCTGAACAAGAATTGAAGTAAATGCATATACTATGCGATACTTGATTGTTTGAAAAAGTACAAAATGAGCTTATGAATGACAAAGGTGATTGAATTAAGATCCCAGAACATTGAAAAGCACAGTTCAATGAACTGTTTATGTTATTAGCTCTCTGATTTCCTTGATACAAATGAATTGGTGCTTCTCCTGAACATAATGAAGAACAGACAGACATTGATGCATAATCAACATTATTCTCATTTGAGGCAATGAGATTAGCAAATTGGCCATAATGATCATCAGATGCTTTGCAAGAACATCTGTTTGCACACACTCTTTGAATTGTAGAATTGATTGAATTGAAGTATATTGCCCCTCCATGGCCAGAAGAGGAACAATTATAAAACATTGAATTAGAAACTAGCATTGAATAAGATCCATCAGAGACAAATAATACTCCCCCGTTTTCGGAATACTGGGTCAGCCTATGAAAGGAACAGAAACCAATTTCGAAACTTATCTCGAAATGGAACCTTCCTTGGCTTATTCTTTCATCCATCAAACTTATCCCATTAATATTCTTGCTTTGATGAAAAAAGAGTTTTGGTATTGACTTTGTTGATTGCTTGTAATAAAAATATTTACAGAAACTACCTTTATGTCGAATGATAACAGTGAAAGCGAAAAACAAGAAGGCAATTACATCAAAATTCAATTTAGGTTTCGTTAATTTGATTTGGTTTTTGGTTGTTTTTAGTATGTTTTGATTAATCTTAAAGAAATTTAACAGTGAATAACAATTGAAAACTTGAATCATTATATATGTTAATATTAAGTCAAATATAGTTATAAGCATATTAGTTCTAACAAAAGGACAAAGTGACATTAAGGAAAAATGATTGTTTCAACAGAAGATTTCACAGAATTTTCATAATTGAGATTTCGAAAATGAATTTGAGTGAATGATGGCCAATTTATTCACCTTAGGAAAATCATATTCGGAATTCAATTCCCTTCAGATAAAACGTTCATATTTTCTGATAAAAAAAAGGATATTTTTAGCAAATGTTTGTAAATTATTAAATAGAAAATGAAGCAATATATTTCGTTAGATAAAAACAATAGTGTTCAAACGAATATAACAATACAGAGGTTTCCTTGTTAAATGCGGGTTGATATCATTATAACCATTATTCAACATTGTTTTTATACTTTGAGTGTTTGGGTAATTTAGGTACTGGTTTTAAAAATAATTATTGTTAATTAACATTATTTCTTTAAATGATAGTAAAACGGCTATTTTCCAAAACAGTATATAGAAAAAAGAATTTAATCTCATCACTTTCAATATTTGATATTTGTGAAATGTTTGTTGATAATCGGAAAACCTAATGGTTTTAAATAAATATTGAGTAAATATCCATCTAAAATTGATATCAATTTATTCAGTTCGTTCGAATGGTTCCTCGTTAACCTCATCATAACTATAATCTTCACTCGAACTGAAAAAATCTTCTTCTTCCTCATAATCGGAACTTAAATCATCATACACAGAATTTTCAACATACTCAAAACTTTGATTATCATCAAATGAACTGAAATATGATTCGGGAAGTTTTCCTCCATAAATTGAATCACGATTTTTGATATGAATCAATAGATTGTTGTTGATAAAACCATTCCATTCAACTGTCGCGATTTGTGGACAAAAAACTTCTTTTTTAAGAATTATCTCCACAACACAAACTATTTGACCTTTAACTTTAGATTTTTGGAATGATCCAATGATTCTTTCTCCTAATCTATTCTCTTCTACAATATTGATTATATCATCTTCAGATAATTCAGAAAATGCTTGAGCGAAAGAATTATCAATCAATGTTGGTTCATTTGAGAAAAAGGTATCAACAAATTGAGAAAGAAGTTTGGGATATAGTTGTAATATCAGAGAGGCATTCTGAATAGGAATGTGTGCTATGTTGACAAAGTGTTTTGAAAAACTGGACAGTATACTATTGAATTCTGGAAATGCTTCAATAATATATATCACCAAACTCAAAGCTTCATAACATTCGAATGACTCTTGTCGATTCCCAATATACTTCATTAGCCTTTTGATAATGATCTCATTCTTGAAATATATTGCCATCTTGGTATTCTGTATAAGAATTGTTTTCAGAGACGAAAACAAAAAATAGTGATTGGATTCGTTCGAGAGCGATTTGAGTAGTTCAATAATAAGATATGCATTAAACCCAAATTCTTCAGTGAAGTCTATTGACAGTACTATGAAAAGATCTCTGTATGCTAATTGATCAACATTTCGTTGAATAAACATTCTCAATTCAGGGAATCGAACTAAAAATCTGGCAGATGTTAGTCTCGTAATGGATTCAACCATCCTCTGGAAGTGTCCAGAAAGCCTGGGATTTTTGTGATCATCAGATTCCATGAAATCTCTCATTGAATTAAACAAAATATTATCATTGTTAATGTGTCCCATGATCTTCTCAAATTGGGTTGAGACAATTTCCAAACAAATCTGTGATTTAATTTTATAATCCGGTTCTTGCATCCTTTTGGAGCATAAAGTATATTCGTATAGCTCCTTATACACTTTTGGCTGAGAGAAAAATAATATCAGTTGATCACTTGGATTCTTTAATGCGAAAAGAATGGATGAATCTTTTAAAAGTTCAGACAATGTAGTTTCGGGCTTTTCTAGTAGCTTTTTGATACTCTCAGGGAATGAACAATCAACTCCGAACATGTCCAAAAACAACAATAAATAACATCGTTTTCTTGGTGTTAATCATCATTAAGCTTTCATTGCGTTTAGAGAGATTTTATACACGTTATTAATAATAATGATGAGTTCTGCTTTACCTTATTTGTCGATGAAAAAGATAGAAATTCCACGACCTGCCTCTCAGATTATGTCAATTAAATCAAGGTCCATTGGAAAATCTGGTCAAATTACTGCTACGATGCCCAGAACGAATAATACTGCAAGTTCCTCTCCAGCTCCAGAATATCTTGAAATCGAGCGAAAAGACCGTATATCTTATGAAAATAAGATTGATGATCTGCTTCGTGGAGTTTCTTTCCGTACTGTTGAACCTGAAACAATTCCAGGGCTGATAATCGTTCTCAAGGAAAGAAAAAGGAAAGCAATTATGAATAGCAATTACACTTTGTCACAAACAATTGATAATATGATTGGTCAACTTAATGCAATTTTAATACAAAGAAAGCATGAAGCAATACGGGCACAACAGATCAAGGAAAATGAAGGACAGATTATTCTTGCAAAAAAGCACATGGATGCTTTAGTTGCGAAATGGGAAGAAAAAATCAAACAGTTTACTGATGAACAGTCAGAAGCATCCAAGAAGCTTGAAGATGAACATGTAAAAGAACTATCAGACTTCGAAAAGAATATCCCAGTTGATTTGCCAGCCGGATTCTGTAAACTTAGTCCCGGTCTTCTCGATATGATGGAGAAAGAAAAGCAACTTGTATTAACTAGAAGATATGATGAAGCCAAATCCCTGAAACGGGACAATGATAGGAAAAAAGATGAAGAAGCAGTGGAACAAAAGAAGAAATTTTTCTCAATGATTGAAAAACAAAGAGCTGTTCTTATAAATGAACAAGAACATGCAATTGAATGTTTCACATTAAGGTGGACGAGATACTATGAGAAACTGAAGAAGCAAATGGAAAATGAAATCTCAACACAACAAAAGGTGATTGATAACTATGTCCAGAACTTGAAGGATCTAACATCTGAGATACACTAGCTTTAATAAATGTCCAACGATATAAATTTCATGGATCATCTGAGGGATTTTCTGGCTCAGCCATCAAGAATTGTTTCGAAAAGCCTTCCTCAAGTTAATAAATATGTAATAGAATCGGCTCAGGAAGACGCAGAGAAGACTATTGACTTACTTAGTAGGTTTTTCTGTGGAAATGATGCTGTAGTTGTTGTTCAGGCATTTTGCCTTCATACCGTCAATGTTTTTAGGAAGAATGGTTTTTTTGAACAGTTTAAAGAGAAATGTCTGTCTGTTTTAAGTGGTTCTTTTTGGAATAATGATCAGCCTTCGTTTTTTGAGATCACAAATGCAATAATGCTTTTTGGAGAAAAAGATGTGTTAGAAGGGAAAGCTATTGAGTTTGCCAATTTGATATCCAAGGTTTTAGGAAATTTAGAACCAAAATCATTGTTTTATGCGTCCAAAACCATAGAAGATTTCTATGGCATTCGTTTAGAACATGTTAAAATAGAGGGAAGAAGTGATATTTTATTCGAAAACTCTAATTCTCATTCAGCTATTGCATCTTCTATATTGAAAAGTATTAATCGAACCAAGTCTTTTGATACTATATTTTCTCTTCTGAGATCCCTTTCAATTGCTTTTGAGTGTTTATTTGATTTTGATGCTATTGATTCCCTATATATCAATAACAATTCCAGAATTGCTGAAGTTTTATTATCCCAGATATCCAAAATGGACTTCTATCTGTTGCTCTCAATATTAGCTCGGAAAAATTATAAGAATTCTCAGCTTGTTTATACATTTGTCAAACAATTATTAGGTGAAGGAACTTCTCCGGCTTCTAGATTATATGGATATAATTCTTTATTGCAAATATTGCCATTTATTTATAATAATAGGGATTTTTTTGAAGATTTTACCCAGTGTTTATTGCGTGATTATGATTCAACAAATAACATACTATCTACTGCTGTAAAAAGCCTCTACTCATCACTTTACAAACTTCATAAGGATAATTTGGGTGTCTTTTGCAATGATATTTATCGAATAATAGAACCACTATCCTGGCATTCTAAACTCAAAAATTCTCTTATGCCTCAAATATTACCATATATTCCAGAAGGTAGTTTCCCGATGATAGAAATGTTTGAACATGCACAAGACCTTGCTGATTCTGCATTTGTTCAAAAATCTGTGAAATCTTTTATTACATCTGGAGAAAGATGTGAGTTTATAATTAGCCATTGCTTGATGAAGCTTATGAACTGCATGATCTCAAGCGATTTACCTAAAGTTCATCCATTATTTGGCCCAATTTTTGAAAAGTACCCCCAGTTTGTTGGATTTGTTATTGATCAAATCAAAGACAAACAGTTCTACATAAAAGTATGGGTTACATATGAAATTATGTCACTTATACCAAAAAATATGTGGACGTTTAAAGAGGATGATGTTTTTATGATGATAAAATATGGCCTTATTTCAGGTAATTGGGATCTTAAATGTGGAGCATTTCAAATCTATTATATATCAGGAATGCCTAAGAAGAATGAAGAAATATCATTATTGATTGAGAATTTTGAGAATTTACTTTATATTGATTCTCCAAAGCACATGGTTTCTGTAACATCAACTGTTTTAGCAATGTGTGAGAATTATTTCAAGTCGACAAAATCTTTTGACCAAACTTTAGTCAAGCAATTATTGAAACAAATGCTGAGAATCTCGACAAAGCATCTTTCTCCCGCATTTGTAACAGGACACAAGCAATTTGCTCTTGACATATCATCTTCGATAATAAAATTCTTTCCTGAATTGCAAGATGAGTATCATCTGATTGGTATAACAACGCTTCTTCGGGACAGCTCAATTTTCTCATATGCATCAAGAGAATTAAAATCTAGATCACATCATTCAATCGTACACAATTTTATAGAATCTCACAGCATAAGATCCATTTTGTCTAGTGTTTCCACAAAAGATAGCATTACTACAAATCATTGTTGCATTATTTCTAATGAACTTGAGCTCCTTTGCGTGCTTAATGAGATCAAACAAACCATTATCCCTGAAAAGCTTCTTGAATTATGTCGTTTAGTTTCAGGTACTATAAAACGACTATCAAGTACTTTGTCTGATGAAATTATTGAATTATCAGCCGAAGCATTTTATGAGATGATGATTCAAACGAGAAACCTAGGGGTGGCTATTGAAGGTCAACACTTAATTGAAGGGATTGCAGCCCTTCTTTCTAAAGATTCATTATTGAGATTAACATCAAAATGGGCAATTAATATTTTGGGACTAATGAAGGGATTTGATACGGAAAACTTTAGAAGAGGAGCCGCTCTTCCATATTTAGTATTGACGATTATTCGATTACACCCCCCTCAGTTCCAAATTGGCGATATTTCTATTTTTGATCAATTGATAAATGAACTCCTAGTGATTGCTGAAACAACAGAGAATAATCTTGAAGCAATAAACTCTTTTAATGTTATCAGGGCAGTATTAACTGATAAAATCACATCAACCCTTCTAGATACATTTTTATCACGTGTATATGTTTTATGTTTTGATATCCAGATGCGATTATCTGGTTGGGAATTATCTACTGCTGCAATATTATGCTTAGCTGCTATAATGAAAAAGATATTGAAAAAGTCTTCTCAAAAGACGCAACAACATATTGTTTCATTAGACCAACTATTAATCAAATTGTCAGGAGCCAGAGAAATAATGATTAAAAGTATTAAATCAAAGAACAATATATCTGTGTATTTGGTTTTAAATACACTTTGTCATTTCCAAGCTCTCGTTAGTGATATAGAGTTCTTGAGTCTGATCATTGAGTTTATTAAACACAAAGATGTTAGAATTCGAAAAGAAGCAGTTCATGCATGCGTTGCAGTTATATCAAGAGATAATTATGTTTGGCTCATTGATGAATGTGTGAAAGCCTTAAATAAGGAATCTAATGAAATTGGTATCACTATTGATTCTTATAATGCGCTTCATGGAATTATTATGCTTTTAGATAGACTTATATCTTCCGAAGTTCGTCCAACAATCAATATCATTATTAATTTAGCGAAAATTCCAACCCCCATCCAACCTGACGCAATTTCATTGCTTAACAAACTCCATAATAGTATTACCATGCCAATAACCAATTCTTCAGGATTCGATTATTATCATGCTAGAGTTCTTTGTTTCGAAGAGAAAATCCCAGAAAACACTTCTGATAAGATATTGGTCTCTATGTTGCTTCAAAACTCACAAAATTATCCTTCAAACTTAGTTGATGTGATATATCACAAGCTATTTGGAGAAAAAGAATGCTCTAATGCGCTTCAAGTTGCCGGATTTGCATATTTATCTCAGAACGTAGGCAGAATATTAATTAACAAAGATAGAATCATTAACTTGTTGATTAATGAGAAAAGGCCATTTATCGTTTCATATTTGCACAAAATTCTATGTTCAATGAATACATCTCCTCAAGAATTCGAGCCCATCATTTCTTCTTTGTATTCTTTCGCATTCCAACTAGGCGAAGACATTACACCAGTTCATATTACATCTGCTTCATTATTGCCAAAATTTTTGTCTCTTCCATTAGGAAAGGCAATAGCACTCAGATTGCTGATTGATGAGGTTCCATTAGTTAGGACCCTAGCAATGTCTGCTGTATCAGGTTTTTATGGTGTCGATTTTCTTTGCGAAAATGAATTATTATCAAGATTAATTGAGTCTTTGAAAAACGAAAACGGAATTTTAATGATGTTGTGTAGAACATGGATTAACCTAATCAAAGAACGATCCTCATTTGATATTCATGGTGAACAACTCACATATTTTGTTGATGAATTTTTCATTGTTAGAACAATCTTATCATCTCTAGGATACAATGTATCCCTTCCTCATACAATTGATACCGATCTCCCTAGCCTCAGGGACCATTTAATAGAGCAAACAAGGTCAATCATAATCTAAGAATAAAAATAGAATTTTTAAAATGTCTGAGGAGATTGAGTGTAAGAAACAAATGCTTGAAAAGCTTATTAATGATATTCATTTACTTAATTCTGGGAGTAACACATTGTTTTTATCTATTTTAGAGAAAAGAAAGCTTCATTATAGGAAACAGATTGAAAAAATGAATATTTGGAAAGAACATGAACTAAAAGCAAACGAAAAAGAGTTTGAAGGAACAAAAAAGTGTGTTGATGATGATATCGATCATTATAAAGAAGAGTTTTTAGATAGCAAAAAAAAAATAATGCGAGAAAAAGTCACTGATTTAAGAGCACTATTATCACATCCTTACGAGTATTTCTTGCAAGAAGGTGCATCTTTATATAAAATTCTAGAAATAACACCTGAAATATCCCATGAATATTGTAATTTAGAGAGATTTGGATTTTTATCAAGCGAAGAAATAGACAAAGAGTTATCATATCTCAATGAAGCCCCAATTTCAGTTGAATTTCAAGGAAAATCAGTAATAGTTAACAAAAAAAAATACATATCTGGAGATACAATCCGGATCAAAATGTATGACATTGATCCTATTGATGTTCTCATAGTTTCTATTAGCAAAGACACTGTTAATATTCAACCCCAAAATATATCTGAAGAGATACGTATTGCAAAAGAGCATTTTCTTAGTGGAATAGTAGAGGTAGTAGTTTAACAAACAATTGTGGTTACTCCGGTAAATGAGTCTTGTGCGATGTATTTTGTAGTAAATGTCTTCTTCTTAGAGCATTTAATGGAGATATAATCGATGATATATCCTGTTCTGATCCATATTCAGATGTTTCATTCTCAAAACACAACGGAAGTGGATCTGAATTTATTGAGATCGGAGCTTTGGAAGTTACTGATATTTCCTCCTCTTGAGAACAGCCCTCATTACTCCATAAAACCTGTTGTTGATTGAACAGAGACTTAATCTGAGCCTGTGCATCTCTAGATGATTCAAAAAGATTATAAGAAACATCAGTTATTCGTAGCAGCTCTTCATATGCTCCATTGCCGATCCTCGGGTGATGTAAAACACGTTCACGCAACGATCCATGCTTTCTCTGGTTCTTTTTGTGGCATAAAACAATTAAATCATCTTCACTCACCTTATAATAAAGAAATGACAAATCAGGGTTGATTAATTTACCCCTGAAAAAACAATACATATTATTGCACTTTTGTTTCGGAATTCCACTGGATAAAACGGCAGATCTGATTGTATCGGTGGGTTTGACATAAATATTATATAAAGATCCACTGATTGTCTGTAGATAAACGCAAATAGATTTCATTTCATTCATCGAAAATTTCTCGAAAAAAACCAAACACAGTTGTTCAATTTGATTTTGTTTATTTATCGTATGCTATTTTTGTAGGCATCAGCTGGTGTAGATTCAGCTAATTCGACTAACCATGTGGGTGGTGTTTGCTTGGCTCTGGTAATGATCTTCACGAGTTTTCTGGATATAATAGCATCTTTGTTTGTGAATATTGATATAGCAACTCCTGTTCTAGTAGCCCTTGCTGTTCTACCAATTCTATGAATATAGTCTTCAATTCGAGGGGGCATTTGGTAATTAATTACATGTGTAACATCTGTCACATCGAGTCCTCTAGATAATAGATCTGTTCCAATAAGTGCGCAATACTTAGTCGATCGAAATAGGGACAATGTGTAACTCCGTTGTTTCTGGTCTTTTCCACCATGTATTGAAAAACATGTAATTATCTTTTTGTTGGAAAGTTCTTGAGCTATATCATCTACCTCTTTTTTGGATTTGGCGAAAACAATAATCTTAGATTGTCCCATAGTATCATTTTGAATCTTTTGGACGATATTCAAAAATGTATCAAAACGATTGAAATCAGAAGACTTTTCAATTACTTGGTAAATATTAGGATTAACTGTTAAATCACTCGCATCAACAACTATTTGTAGATTATCATCATTCAAATACGCTTTAGCCAAATCTCTAACTGATTTTGGCCATGTGGCGCTCCACATCAAAGTATGTCTGTCTTTTTGAATCCTGCTAACAATGCATTTAATCTGAGTATCAAAGTTCATATCTAACATTTTGTCAGCTTCATCAATTATCAACATTGTAATATTTGATAGATCCAAAAACTTGTTTTTAACCAGATCCAATAGTCTTCCTGGAACAGCAGCTATAATATCTGGTTTCTTTGATACTTTGGCTATCTGATCTCTCCTATTTCCTTCGCCTCCGAATATACAAGCACAACTAATATTATATGGTGTACCAAATTTTCGAACAACTTCATCAATTTGTTGAATTAATTCTCTTGTGGGGCATAAAACCAGTACATGAGGACCCTGAACATTTTTTTGCTGCTTGATATGAATCAATGATGGAAGAACATATGTAGCTGTTTTACCGGATCCAGTTTTGGCAACACCAACAATATCCCTTCCAGAGAGAATAGCTGGCATTGCTACTGCTTGAATTGGGGTTGGTATATCATAGCCTGATTCTTCAAGTGCTTTGAGAATCTCATTTGGAAAAGGAGCCTCATCAAAATGAAATATTGGAGGTGGAATATCGCATCCAAGTATTCTAATTGTATTCCCGCAGAAAAAATCTTGAACTTGAGATTCTGATCGATCCAAAGATGCTGATGAGCACTTCAGACACAATCTGTTAGATTTAATGGATACAACACTTCCTAAAGTATCAAAATCTTTCAATAATTCGGAATCATTAAAAGATGCACTTTGAGGTCGTTGGCCTGATGATGAGTTATCTATTGCATACTTATTCATATTTTCATCAAGTCTAATATCTTCAGAGGCATTAAATGGTAACTGTTTTGTAGCTCGAAAGTAACCTGGAGATTGATTTTGAAACTCTGGAGGTGGACCTCGAAAATTATCTGGAGGTGGACCTCGGAAACCATCTGGAGGAGGGCCTCGAAAATCTGGAGGAGGGCCTCGGAAACCATCTGGAGGAGGGCCTCGAAAATCTGGAGGAGGGCCTCGGAAACCATCTGGAGGAGGGCCTCGAAAATCATTTGGAGGAGGGCCTCGAAAATTATCTGGAGGTGGACCTCGGAAACCATCTGGAGGAGGGCCTCGAAAATCATTTGGAGGTGGGCCTTGAAAATCATCAGATTGTGGACCGCGAAATCCCGGAGATGGGCTTCTAAAATCTGGAGGAGGTGGGCCTCGAAAATCTAGAGGGGGGCCTCGGAAACCATCTGGTGGGGGACCTCGAAAATCATTTGGAGGTGGGCCTCGAAAACCATCTGGAGGAGGGCCTTGAAAATCTGGAGGAGGGCCTCGAAAACCATCTGGAGGAGGGCCTCGAAAACCATCTGGAGGAGGGCCTCGAAAACCATCTGGAGGAGGGCCTCGAAAACCATTTGGAGGTGGGCCTTGAAAATCATTTGGAGGAGGGCCTCGAAAACCATCTGGAGGAGGGCCTCGAAAACCATTTGGAGGTGGGCCTTGAAAACCATCAGATTGCGGACCGCGAAATCCCGGAGATGGGCTTCTAAAATCTGGAGGAGGGCCTCGAAAACCATCTGGAGGAGGGCCTCGAAAACCATTTGGAGGTGGGCCTTGAAAATCATCTGGTGGGGGACCTCGAAAATCATTTGGAGGTGGGCCTTGAAAATCTGGAGGAGGGCCTCGAAAACCATCTGGAGGAGGGCCTCGAAAACCATTTGGAGGTGGGCCTTGAAAATCATCAGATTGTGGACCGCGAAATCCCGGAGATGGGCTTCTAAAATCTGGAGGAGGGCCTCGAAAACCATCTGGAAGTGGACCTCGAAAACCATCTGGAGGGGGGCCTCGAAAATCAAGAGGGGGGCCTCGGAAACCATCTGGTGGGGGACCTCGAAAATCATTTGGAGGTGGGCCTTGAAAATTTGGAGGTGGGCCTCTAAAATCTGGAGGAGGGCCTCGGAAACCATCTGGTGGGGGGCCTCGAAAATCATTTGGAGGTGGGCCTTGAAAATCTGGAGGTGGGCCTCGGAAACCATCTGGAGGAGGTGGACCTCGGAAATTATCTGGAGGAGGGACTCGGAAACCATCTGGAGGAGGACCGCGAAATCCTGTAGATGGGCTTCTAAAATCTGGAGGAGGGCCTCGAAAACCATCTGGTGGGGGACCTCGAAAATCTGGAGGTGGACCTCGGAAACCATCTGGAGGAGGGCCTCGAAAATCTGGAGGTGGACCTCGGAAACCATCTGGTGGGAGACCTCGAAAATCATCTGGAGGAGGGCCTCGGAAACCAGATGGGGATCTTTGAGCATCATTTAGCTTTTGATTTGGAAAGCTTGGTGATTCAATTCGATGATCAAGGGGTTGAACTAATGAATCACCTTTGGGAAAATCATGACTAACAATTGAAGCAGAATCATTGCTTAAAGAACCATCTTTCTCAATAAATTGATTTTTTGTACTATCAATATTATTGTTGGGCATTAAAGGGTCTCCAAAACGTGTATATTGCTGATTTCGAAAATCATTGTCCTCTCTAATTCTAGTATCATCAACATTAACAATTTCATTTTGTTTATAGCTATTTTTTTGTTCAATTTGAGAATTAAATCGACGTTGAGGATCAAAACCATTTGATTTCTCTGTATTTTGAAAACCATTTGGTAAATCACCGCTTAATGGAGCCTGATATCGAGAAAATGATGGTTTTGCATCGCTATCAAATCCTTCTCTCCTTTCCATGTTAAAAAAAACTTACAACAAATTATTTACATTCAGGTTGGTCTTTTTTATCAGATCCTTCTCCTGATTCAAGATTGATTCAGGATCCCAATCATTGGATATATCCGATAGATGGATTGCTGCGAGGTATTCTCTCATTTTCAGGTAGTTGATAGAGTGTACACTATCTTCCTGGGTTGTTTGATTTGAATAGATACTAAATGGCACTGCTTCTGTTGTTTTTAGATCTATATACTGAAGTATATGGGTATAACATACCATTGATGTGGATATATCACATCTCATAAAAGCATCTCTTATTTTTTGAGTATATGGAGATATGTAGACTCTTGAATCATATGAAACACACTTTAGAAACATTGGAAGATAATCAGTATACCGCTTTCGAAGGAAATAAAATAGATTAAGAATTGGTTCGGATAATGATGAATGCAATTTTCGATAATTCTCAAGCTTTGGTATTAAAAATATTGCCTCAGAAATCTCGGAATTATCACTGCAATACTTTAATAAATCCTCAATATGAATATCCTTGCTTCCCTTTTTCAAAAACTGCAACTTTTCCCATAGAACTTTTATCTCTTGGCTTGTTGATGAAGGCAAAGTTATTCGAATAAACTCATAAAACCTCGTCATCGATATAGGATCTGTGTCAGACCATCCAGAAAAAAGCAATACATTTCGAATTTGAACTTGAAACACTTTATGAGTATATCTAAATAATTCGATTGAAGAATCGCAAAAAGACCATAATGAAATAAAACCTTTTTGAGTAGGATTTTTTGTTGATTGAATTAATATTTCTTCGGTTTCTGGGGGAATTCGATTAATTCGTAATAGTTCTTTGAGGATTGTGGCTACAGCATCAATGTGAATAAAAAGGCTGTCTCGCTCAAACGTAATATCAGGATCATCCAAAAATGATGATAGTGATGGAGTAACAGAGTCGGCGCAAATATTAAAAACAATACAAAAAAATCTAAACTCAACAACTGATCGTTCTGTTCCTACAAATGATAAAAAGAAGCGAATTGCTTCTGAAGAATTTCGATGAACATATAATGACTGAAGAAAATCAATTTGGAATCTATCTAGGATCTTTCCATTCTTTCCAGAGTCAATGAAAATTTTCCTCACTATGTCCATGAATGTGACTTTCTCTAAAGATGATGAATCGTGCTCAAATCCATGTTTAAAAATATGAAAAACCTGTCTTAGGGTCCATTGAAAGGGCTTAATATCGTTGTCATGTTTTTGTATCTGGCCAACAAGAAACTGAGAAGATGTTTCCGAAATTGAAGGTTGAAGTGAAGTTGAAAGCAATTTATCAACCAAAGAACGCATAGTTGGAGCAATTCTAAGTGCTTCGACGGATGATGGCTCTGGTATTGGAGCTTCGCTAACAGGTTCTGGAACAATTAAACTTTGTTGGGCGGAATCATCAGGCTTGATTGTCTGTTCGATTGATATCTCTTTGGGAGCTTGTTTAAGAATTATCTCCATACTACGAACACTTTTAATATCTGCAACAGAATCTTTGATCTTCAAAAGAGATTGTTTTGATGTCATTCTTTTCAATATATCTTTGCTCTTTTTTGATTTCTTATTTTGGGCAATTCTCTCCTCATTCAATTCTTCAATCGGATCGGTTCCAACTTCGATATTCTGAGGTAAAACACTGTTTTCAGTTGATAATTGGATAATTTTTTGCTTCAATCTTTCATTCTCTTCTTTCTCTGCTGAATATTTTGGAAGAAATGATGCACCCTCTTCTTTATATTTTTCAATGAGCCTCTCTTGCATTTGGATTTGCAACATTTGATCATTAATTATCCTAGAATTTTGCTCAACTTGAGCCTTCAATGTGTTTTTCTGTTCTTCTAATCTGTTGATTCTTAACTGGTTATCTTCATATTTGTTCGAAAACTGTTCGGCTTTGTAAATACTCTCTGCCAGACTCTCATTAAGATCATCAATCTCTTTAACTTTTTCTTTTAATTGCACCTTAAGTTGTCGTGTTTCTTGGAGTAAACTCGATTTTTCTTGTTCATTTTTATCTAAAACAGCAGTCAGGCTCATTTTTGTGCTTCTGAGCTCATTTATAACTTGATTTTTCTCAGTATCTTCGTTTTGAAACTGTTTCACCATTTCGGGAAAATTTCCAATAATATTTTGAACAAAATTCTTGATCTTTTGAGAAATCAATGAGAGGTCAACATTATAAGATTTAAGTTGAAGCGTGAAAGAATTCCACAATATAATAATTCGAGAAAAATTTGTAATGGTTTTTGCGAACTTATCCGGTGCTGAATCAAGAGGAGCATACGAAGACTCACATTGATTGATGGCCTCAATAAGTTGATTTAAAAGACCCTGACTCTCTTTCCTACTTATTGTTCCAGTTTTTTCAGATTCTTCATGATTTTCTAATATTTCTGTAATTGTTGGCAAAGATCTTTGGTAATTTCCGGCAATTTCTTCAATAGTTGGCGGCTTGTACTTAGGTTGAAGACTAACAGTACTGGAAAAACGAAACTGTTGTAGAGGCAAATTCTGATTTTCATCATCTTTCTTATGCTTTTCTTCATCTCGGCTCGTGTTTTGGGACTTTAATCTTGGCAATTGAACAGATGATGGCCGACTCTGGTTTTTTGGAAGCTCGGGTTTGCTTTTTGTCGGAATATGTGGTTGGGCTTTATTCACTATCCCGCTTTTTAGAAGGCCCTCATATAATGCTTGAGGGGCATTTTTTTCCCAATATGCTTCATTTTTCCTCATGAAAAATCTAACAGATTTCAATGAAGATTATTTCAAAAAAACAAACATATCGTTGCCTGATTATTTCGTCTCATCAAAGGCAACTCCCTCCTGGCTAAGAATTGCCTTAAGTTTTGAGAGCTTGACATTAATTCCGTTTTCTGTCAGCTCCCTATATAGTGCTGCGATTGGCACAGGATGGTATGTGATAATGTCTTCGTAAAATGCGCTGTCTTTTTTCAAGAATTCGACAAGGTCGTTGCTTTTCCTCTCTGGTGGTTTTTCTTCTAATGCGGCCCATATTCTTGATAATTTTGATATTGCAGAATTTCGATTTCGAAAAATGAAGCCATACTTATGAAGCTCGCTCTCCATCTCAACATCAGACATGTTTTCAAACACTGGTGGTTCAGAAATGCTTAGATCACATCCGCTCTCAGAAATAGCTTCCTTAACAAGCTGAAGATACACTTCTCTTGCTTTTCGAAGCTTATCATTCAAAGAATCTGGTTGAAAATCCTCAGTGTGTTGTGGCAAATCAGGTATATCATATGGTATCTCAAAATTTTCGGAATCTGATGAATTAATTGGATTTTCTTCGGTATCTTCTTCAATTATCCGAATTGCTCTTGGAGGTGTTGGCAGAATCACTACATCACTATCATCTGCATTCTTTTGAAAATCTTGTGATGGGCTTGTGGAGCTACTAATCAGCTCTCCATCATCAATAATAATGGGATCAATGACTTTTTTCGAAATTTTAATTTATTATCCACCTTGGAATATAGTATTGGCTCTCCAACTGATATCATCAAGATGTACATTGATGTTTGCACTCATAAGAAAACATTTTTATGATTTGTTGAATCTCGGAATGCTTTGGTCTACAAATTCTCCAAATGTGATACTTCCTAGTATTTTATTCATTAATGAGATTAATCGTTTCTGTAAATAAATGGAAATGCAAAGAAATAATTTCATTTTGGAGTCGTTTGGTAGAAAACTACTCTGATCCAATTCCTTGAGTGGATCCAGTCTGTGAATATTAATAATATGGTGATATTATAGCTTGGTTTCGATGTGTGAATAGGCACAACTATTGGAGCATTAATTCGTGCTACAAAAATGGGTTTCATCCTTGAAAAAAGCCATTATTGTATTACATGGTTTGGTGATCTTACACAAGATTGACTTTGATTCTACAAAAGTTATTTGTACTTTGATTGAGAGTTTCAAATTATAATTTGTCTTTTTTATGTGATCTCTTCAAAGAATCTTGGATTATGAATTGATTTCCTCTTTGATCAATTTGAAATTTATTTGATATTGATGAATTCAATCTATTTTAGATATCATTAGTAGATCTTCCTGAAAGAGGATTATCAATTGGAGCCCTGACAAGATATAGGCTCGAATTAATCTTGTTTAAATCACTACTTTGGTCCCCTTGCATCCCCTCCCTCACTACTTCACAAAAAATATAAATATTAATATGAAGAAGAATGTTTATCATTGATCAACGAAAATCAATTCATGTTAAAAGATGAACATTGGTAATTTTTAGATGTTGCCTGTTTGCTGGACCCGAATTTATAAATAGTTTTTAGAGAAAAATATCCAAAAACAGTGGAGATTGTTCAATAAAGAATGGCAAAGTAATGATCCAATATCAAAACCTTTGATATTTTCTAAATATTTTGGACAATTTGGTCCATTTGCCAAAGGGAAGAGGGGTATGATTAATTAAAAAAGTTAAATGCTCCAATTCAAACTTCTTTGACCCCAAAACCCCAACCAATATGACCCTAAGTTTTGAATAAATTGATAAATGGGGTCATTTTGACATCCCAATTAAAAACTAAATGAACTAAAGCAGAAAAGAGAAGGGAAAAATATGAAAATTTTGTTAAAAGGAAATTGAAATCGACCCTAGGAACAGATTTCGAATATATCTTTGAATCAGCTTCAAGAGGAAAACTAACAAGTGTAATTTTTTTTTGATAATGGAATAAATGTGAATGAAAATTTCCCGAAAGATAGGTATGATGGTTATTGATGAAGGCCTCGACAACACTTCATTTGGCGGCCTTGAAAGGTCATCTTTGTGTTGTTGAATATCTTCTTCATCAAGGTGCTGATATAAATGAAAAAGCCAAAGGTGTTGAGTTTTTATTTATAATGAGACTCCTCTTCATAAAGCTGCTCATAAAAATCATCTTAGTGTTGTTGAATACCTAGTTAATCAAAAAGCTGATATCAATGCAAATACTAATGGTGTTGAGTTTATAATTTTCAAATGACTCCTCTTCATTATGCTGCTCAAAATGGCCATCTTAGTGTTTTGAATTCCTAGTTAATCAAAAAGTTGATATAAAAGCAAAAAGTATAAATGGGAAAACACCTTTGAGTTTTGCCATTCCAATTAAAAGAAAAAGGGCAAATATTTTATGTTATGGACAAAATTCTTAGAAAACAAATATTTACAGTAGAATTGAAAGAAAATATCAACAACATACTATTGATTCATATCAAAAATCGTGATTCCATTAATGGAGGAAAACTACCCGAATCATATTTCAGTTTATTTGATGATAATCAAATTTTTGAGTACGTTGAAAATGCTGAGAATGATGATTTTAGCTCTGATTATGAGGAAGAAGAAGATTTTTTGTTCTAGTGAAGACTATAGTAATGAGGAACCATTCGAACGAACTGAATAAATTGAAATTTTTCACAGTTGGATTTACTCGATTCTTATGATATGCAACTCTAATGTTTTCCGATTATCATCAAACTTTATCATTATTGAAAAAGATTGAATGTTAATTGATCAGTAACTTTTTTCAATATACTGTTTTGAAAATTAAATTATATTTACCCCATTTTTTGAGGAACAAATTTCGCCATCTTACTCTGAATCTGATCATTGATTTGACCATTGTATCCACATGGAATTTGACACACACAGTTATAAATTGGTTGATCTTATTTGAAATTTCATTTTTCTAAGAAATCATTTTTATCATGGCTCTCTTGGATACTGTTGGGAGGAAATGTATATTGTTAATCAGTATGCTTCATGATATGAAACAACTTCATAATCATAAGAAAACTTTCACAAGGTTTGTTATAAGAATATTTGGTTTGTTAGAATGTTTTTGTGATTATCATTCTTATTTAGGCATCATTATTTCTATTTATTTGTTCTTTCCAATGGTACCAATGTTGATTTATTCTTGGTTTGATCATGTGATTAAGCCAGTAAAGAAAGGAATAATGACTCTGATCTATCAGAATAAATTACCATTAATCAGGATTTTTCAAAAAAAAGCACACCAAGATATCCAAAACAAAACTCATTGGACTATCATGATCTTAATCTATATTTTAATATATTCCAATACCTTACTTAAAAAGAATGATTTCTTAACAATAAATGGTGTTCTCAAAGAAAAGATGTCAAGAATTGTAAATTCCCTAGAGATAAAAAATAAGAAATCTTTGATTTGTGTTGGTTTAGATAGTCTGAGTTTAAATCAAGCTAGGCTTCATTTTGAGATAGATTTCAGTGTTTCTCATTGTACATTTTTTAGATCAACACAGTATTCTGGGGAAGGAGGTGTTATTTATGTTTTCGGTGGTTCTTACGCAATGAATATTTCATATTCAATGTTCTTTTATTGTTCATGTAATAGTCATGGAGGTGCGATTTGTTTCTCTTCCACAAATTCCTCAATCAAATATATTTGTGCAAGCAAATGCTACTGTAGGGCTGCTGATAATTATTATGGCCAATTTGCCTTTATAACTGCTACAATTAGTATTAATGTTGAATACCTTTCTCTGTCAAATTGTTCCTATACATTTTCAGGAGAAGCTCCACTCAGAATTGATAAAGGTAATCAAAGAGTTGATAACACAAACAGTTCTATGAACTATGCGTTTGAGGTTTCTGGTATTGGAATTTGGTGCCCGTCTTCATTAGCAAGTTCATATTGTACCTACTCAAATAACAAGGTTTCCAATGGTTTTTGTGTATATCTATATACTAACTTTGGGACAATATCTTATACCAACATTGTTCATAATAATAGTCCTGTAGGAGGAGTAGTTGTGAATGATGGAGGAGGTTCACCAAAGTTCTACTATTGCATATTTGATATGAATCAAAATACTCTATTTTGTGTTGCTTCTGGGGGACTTGAAGTGTCACATTCGTTTATATCTTTAACAGGAGCGTTATCTGGATCAATTGCTGTATCAATAGCAAACAATAATTCATTATCCAAGAAACAAACATATCAAGTACAGTTTTTCAATTCATTTTATTGTAACACAGATATTCCATTAAGAACAATCGAAGGGACAATTGGAGAAACTCCAAAAGAAACACTTCAAAGGACTTACGAAGATTGCTCAGAGTTTTATCATACATCCGATATGAAAGAATTGAGTTCCATATTCTCTTTTCAATTTCTTAATCAAATCCTCATTTTATTGATTGCTTGAGTAAAGATATGGATTAATAAATGTTGGTTGTAGGGATGCTATCTGGTGTTAAAATTCTATTTCTGGTGTAATAATTATTCTTAATTGGGTGTTTTAATGAAATTGTTTACTCAACTTTGTGAATCCTATATTGATGAAAACACCATTCTTGATTCTTCGAGTTTCTTTTTTGTCCTGTATCTATGTTTTGAAATTACCAATCGTTGACCAGAAAACATTCTTTCTGCTGCTGCTTCTGATGAAGGAATTGTCAGATACCTTATAGCGATTGATGAAAATGCCCTCCA
>Ga0209639_1000082_pt1 | contig 151188 bp, 135 predicted proteins | sample EPASupsiteHSE605_FD_187268 | JGI IMG/M metagenome (GOLD analysis project Ga0209639, IMG submission 187268) | Bioremediated contaminated groundwater from EPA Superfund site, New Mexico - Sample HSE6-05 (SPAdes) (version 2) | ecosystem: Environmental > Aquatic > Deep subsurface > Groundwater >...
TGGTTGCGTAGCTTAGGGCGATAAATATAATCAAAAGTCATATCGCAAAGTAGCTTTGATAACTAGCTGTTAATCAGAGCTACTTTTTTTGTGGCTTTGGATAATGTGCTACTTTGGATAATAGTGAACCGCTTGCCCGAATATCTCATCATCGGAGAAACCGTTGCAACCGCTTTTCTGAACATAGTTCAAAATGTAGGTCAGACAATCTTCGATGTTCTTCAATGGGTTACGGTACGAACGTGCAAACAGTTCGTCATACTCGGCACGTTGCTCTAAATAGGTCTGTATTTCGTTCTTGAAATGGATTGATACGCTCATCATTGTGATTGGTGTTGTGGGGCAAGGCGTTACTCTCGCCCCTTGTGATTACTGAATGGTTGCTCTAATTATCTCTTGATGGTAAACTCTTGGCACTTCGTCAAAGATGTAGTCGATAAACATTCTCTTTGCATCGATGCATAATTCTTGGTATAGCTCCCGAAACGGAGTGATATTACCGTTGATATACACGCTGACCATATAGTCGTAGATGTTCTCCACCTCGTAGTGTCTGCACTGCTGTGCTACTGTTTTTCCTCGTCTTGCTCTCATAACTGTATCTGTTTTAATTGATTTCCACGATTTGATTTACTCTGCCATAAAGGGTTGCTCTTAGGCTTGTTTTGTCGGGTGCGTAATACTCCTGCCAACTGCCGTACTGATTGACAATGAATTTGCGGATTACGTCCGAAAAGTCAAAGCGATACCCCATCAAAGGGACTGCGGTGCGGAAATAGGCGTTACCCTTTAAATTCTCGGCAAGCCAATTTTTATCTTCACGGTTCATCTTCTCACCATTGTTGAGCCTATCCCGAAGATTATAGATTCGGCTGTTTCTTAATGTGTCAAGAGGGCTGATTTCCCAACTGACAAACTTTACTGCAATAGGTTGTGTGTTCATATCTATATTTTTTTAACCAATTAATATCCAAAGTATTCCACCTATGATAGTGGCGTAAATAAGAATGTAAACAAGGATATAGATAACCACTGCCAATGCTACGGTAAAGAGTAATCGTGCGATAAACTTACCTGCAAATACTCCTGCGAACCACCACCAAAGGCTACCACCTAAAAAGGCTGAACCTGCTACGGCTACCACTGCCAAAACTGCTATCTTATATCTTGTTTTCATCGTCTGTTTTTTTTTTAAGTTTATGCGGATTCTTGAGGTGAGGGAGTTGAGTTTCATTTTATTTTCTGCCTCTTGTGAATCCGACATTTTTTTTATGCGTCTTTCCGTCGGGTCGGTCGTTTTCGTTTCAGGGCATAAATGGTGTAGGGTTTAGGACAAACAAGGTTTATGAGAAAAATACTCTCCAACGAAGTGCAGCAGGAAGATTTTTCTCATAACCGCTTGCGGCTTGACCTTGTTTGTCCGTGAAGAACCCGTAAATACCTTTGCCACTGAGAACGAAACACCGATTTGACGGTTCAGAAACAGCATATTGTGGAGGATTCACAGTCAGAGAGGTAGATTAAGAATTATAAATTATCCAATCCATAGTAGTTGCCTACTATGGTATCAATCACGGGTGGGTGGACAATGGATAAAAGACACCGTTGGACATAGCCGTAAAAAGAAATATCCCCTGTCTGCAAGTGATATTTTTCACTGCTGACAGGGGATGTTTCGACGGTTATGCCGTAGTCTGAAAATGATTGCCCAATTTATGGGGTAATGATATTCAGACGGAAATAAGGTCTTTTATACCGATGAGAGGGTTGGATAGATAATCTAATTTTGATGGAATATCTTTTGATTTATTCGTTTTTTTGAGTTACTTTTGCATAGTAGAAGTTATTTGAAGTACGCAATGCACAGAAATCCTAAACATTCTGTATATAACTAATTCGTAACCTATTACGATGCTTGGTCAGATTCTAAATCTGAAAATCAATAATTTATCTCTTTTTTATATATTCTGCACGCAAACATACACATAATAATTTGTTAATTGATTTATCTCAAGGAGGTTTTTGTCTTTTTTTATTAAAAATCCATTAAAGAGTATTATTTGTAGTGGGTATAAAAGTTGGTTATTTAAGTTTTTCTAATGCTTCGTGGGTGATGAAAAAGAATTTCGTTTCGTAGAAATTCACGGTCTATGTGAGTGTAGATTTCAGTTGTTGTTATCTTCTCGTGTCCCAGCATTAGCTGAATAGCCCGCAGGTTAGCCCCGCCTTCAAGCAAATGTGTGGCAAAAGAGTGGCGGAAAGTATGTGGACTTATGTTTTTTGTAATACCAGCTTTTTCTGCCAGGTCCTTAATAATATGGAAGATCATTATGCGTGACAGGCCTGTTCCCCTGCGACTAAGGAACAGGAAATCTTCATATCCTTTTTTTATTTTAACCGTGTTTCTGTCGAGCAGATATAACCGAATCTCTTTAAGTGCCAAATCTGAAATGGGAACCAGCCGTTGTTTGCTCCCTTTCCCTTCCACTCTTATAAACGATTCTTCAAAGTAAACATCCGGGTAACGCAAATTGGTAAGCTCCGAAACCCGAAGGCCACAACTATATAAAACTTCCAGCATGGCACGGTTACGTTGACCTTCAGAAACAGACAGGTCAATGCTGTCGAGGATGGCGTTTATTTCGTTGATTGTTAGTACTTCAGGAAGTTTCAGTCCAATCTTGGGAGACTCCAACAATTCGGTAGGATCAGTTGTTACATAATCGTCTATCAATAAAAAGCGATAGAAGGATTTGATGCCCGAAATTATCCTGGCCTGCGAGCGGGGATGAATGCCGATATCGTGAAGTTGTGCAACAAACTGTTGAAGGTCATTGTACGTAATTGATTTAATATCGATACCTTCGCTGCTTGTAAACCGCACTAATTTATCTAAATCGCTCAAATAAGCGTCTACGGAATTCTGAGATAATGACTTTTCCAGACGTATATATGTATGGTATCTGCTAATAATATCTTTACCTGATTGCTTTGTCATAGCTGTTTATGAAATTTATCAAATAAAATAATTACCTTTGCCGGATATTATTCCGGCCTTATGGTATGGGTGCAAAGGTAATAAACTTACAATGAAATGAAGAAGATTCAAATTATCAACGGACCAAATCTTAATCTGTTGGGAAAGAGAGAACCAACAGTATATGGAAATGCTTCATTTGAAGTATATTTAGAAACTTTGCGTAAAAACTATCCGGAATTGGAAATTTCTTATTTTCAAAGCAATATAGAAGGTGAGCTGCTTAATAAAATCCATGAGGTTGGTTTTGATTACGATGGGATAATATTAAATGCAGGAGCTTATACGCATACTTCGATTGCATTGTATGATGCTATAAAAGCGGTCTCCACGCCGGTTGTAGAAGTTCATATATCAAATGTTCATGCGAGAGAGTCTTTCAGGCATGAATCTAAAATTTCGGCGGCATGCAAAGGAGTGATTCTTGGCTTTGGTCTTAATTCGTACAAGTTGGCTATGGAGTCTTTTTTGTGAAAATAACTCCGGCTTGCAGTGTTTATGGTTTGATTTTAATAAAAGGTTTATAATAGATTATAATAGTTAGATTATATGTTAAAGCATACAAAAATTGTTGCTACTGTATCAGATCAGCGATGTGATGTGGATTTTGTTAGTGCGCTGTATAAAGCAGGTATGAATGTGGTTCGCCTTAATTCGGCTCACATGTCAGAAGAAGGGTTTAACAGAGTTGTTGGTAATGTACGTGCCGTTTCTAATCATATTGGAATTTTGATGGACACAAAAGGCCCGGAAATCAGAACTACAATTACCAAAGAACCTCTTGACCTAAAGACCGGAGATATCATTAAGGTAATGGGTAATCCTGAAGGTGAAACCAATAAGGATTGTATTTGTGTTTCTTATAAGAATTTTGTTACAGACATGTCTGTAGGTGGTGCATTGCTTATAGATGATGGCGATTTAGATTTAAAAGTTATCGAAAAATATCCCGATTATCTGCTTTGTGAAGTACAGAATGATGCAAAATTAGGAAGCCGTAAGAGTGTGAACGTTCCCGGAGTTCGTATCAACCTTCCTTCCTTAACTGAAAAAGATCGTAACAGTATTCAATTTTGTATTGATAATAATCTTGATTTTATAGCCCATTCTTTTGTTCGGACTAAACAAGATGTACTTGATATACAGCGTATCCTCGACGAGCAAGGAAGCCCGATTAAAATCATTGCTAAAATTGAGAATCAGGAAGGTGTTGATAACATCGATGAGATTCTTGAAGCAGCTTATGGTATCATGATTGCCCGTGGAGACTTAGGTATTGAAGTTCCTCAGGAAAAAATACCGGGAATTCAACGTGTATTGATCCGTAAATGTGTTGAAGCAAAGAAACCTGTAATTGTTGCAACTCAGATGCTTCATTCAATGATTAACAATCCTCGCCCAACACGTGCAGAGGTAACGGATATTGCAAATGCAATTTATTATCGTACTGATGCATTAATGCTTAGTGGCGAAACAGCTTATGGAAAGTATCCGGTTGAAGCGGTAGCTACAATGACAAAGATTGCTGCTGAAGCTGAAAAAACTAAATTGGCGGCTAATGATATTCGTGTTCCTATTGTAGGAAATGATTTAGATGTTACCTCATTCCTGGCTAAGCAGGCAGTAAAAGCCTCTTCCAAGTTGCATGTAAAAGCAATTATCACTGATAGTTTTACTGGTAAGACTGCCCGTTATCTGGCTGCTTTCCGTGGAACATCCACCGTATACGCCATTTGCTACAGAGAACGGTTAACCCGCGAACTTGCATTGTCGTATGGAGTTTGGGCAGTGTATCAGGAAGAAAGTAAAAGCGAACGCGAATACTATTTCAAAGCGTTAAACGAATTGATAAAGAGTGGTCGTATAACACGTTCTGACATGGTTGCTTACCTGAGCGGAAGTTTTGGCGAAGGTGGTGGTACTACTTTCCTTGAAATAAATAATGTGGGTAAGATTCTGGATGCCGGAAATAAATATACGCTTCCTACATTTAAAGAATAAATAAGAATGACGGAAGAAATAGAATCCTATATTCTTTCTCATAGTGACGAAGAAGGTTCATTGCTGGCTACCTTAAACAGAGATGCCAATGTGAATCTTCTTCGTCCTCGAATGATATCCGGCCATTTGCAGGGCCGGATTTTAAAGATGTTTTGCCGGATGCTTCAACCAAGAAGAGTTCTTGAAATTGGGACATATACTGGTTATGCAACACTTTGTATGGCGGAAGCACTGGACGAAGGGGCAGAAATCCATACGTTGGAGATTAACGATGAGATGGAAGATTTTATCATGAAATATATCTCACAATCGCCTGTTAAAGATAAAATCAAGCTTTATTTCGGGGATGCTATGGAGATAATTCCAACCATGAATGAAACCTTTGATCTGGTTTTTATAGATGCAGATAAGCGTTTATATACGGAATATTATAATTTGATTTTTGATAAGCTCCCTTCAGGGGCATTAATTTTAGCGGATAATACGCTTTGGGATGGCAAAGTGTTGGAGGCTCCTCATTCGGGAGATAAACAAACAGCCGGTATACTTGCGTTTAATGACATGATAAAATCAGATTCGAGAGTTGAAAAAGTAATTCTTCCTCTCAGGGATGGTCTGACAATGATTTGGAAGAAATAATAAATATATATGGAAAGTACAAGATTAAATAAAATCGGACGGTTGTTGCAAAAAGAGCTGAGCGATATTTTTCTGCTTCAAACGAAGGCAATGCCCGGAACATTGGTTTCGGTAAGTGTTGTTCGTGTAAGTCCTGACTTAAGTATTGCACGCGTGTATCTGAGTATATTTCCTTCGGGAAAGGCGCCTGAAATTCTTGAGGCAATTCGTTTAAATACGAAAGCTATCCGTTTTGATTTAGGACAACGTGTCCATTTACAGTTGAGAAAGATACCAGATCTTAGCTTCTATGTAGATGACTCATTGGATTATATTGAAAAGATAGATAATTTGCTTAAGAAATAAGGGCCTTGAATTTTCCGTTTTATATAGCCAGACGATACCTCTTCTCCAAGAAGTCCCACAATGCTATCAATGTAATTTCGATGGTATCTGTTTGCGGGGTGGTTGTAGCGACCATCGCGCTGGTATGTGCCTTGTCTGTATACAATGGATTCAACGATTTGGTATCTACTCTTTTTAGCACCTTCGATCCGGAGCTTAAAATTACGCCCCGGACAGGAAAGGTTTTTGACCCAATGGAAAAGAAATTCCAATCAGTCAAGACGATGAATTCTATTGCTGTTTGGAGTGAGGTCCTGGAGGATAATGCATTAGTCCGCTACGACAACCGGCAGGTGGTTGCTGTTGTTAAAGGAGTAAGCGATAATTTTGATAAACTTGCGTCGATTGATAGCGTTTTGATTGACGGACATTTTGTTTTAAAAGATGATGTAGTCAATTATGCTGTTCCCGGAGTAGGACTGGCATCAGCTTTAGGTGTTAATGCAGGTTATTTATCACCCATGGAGCTGTATGCTCCCAAGCGTGATGGAAATGTAAATTTATCAAATCCTGCAACTTCCTTTCAAATTTCTTATGCTTACGTAGGAGGTGTTTTCTGTATCAACCAACAGGTGTATGACGAAAATTATATGTTGGTCCCTCTTTCCCTTGCACGTGAATTATTTAAATATGATACAGAAGTATCTTCTATAGAGGTTAAACTTACTCCTGAATCAGACTTATTCGATGTAAAGGACGAAATTTCATCTTTGTTAGGACCTGAATTTATTGTACAGGACAGGTTCGAACAGCAAGAGTCCTCCTATAAAATGATGCAAATTGAAAAATGGATGACATTTCTCATCCTTAGTTTTATACTTGCTATCGCTCTTTTTAACGTGGTTGGCTCTTTATCTATGCTTATGATAGAGAAACAGGAAGATGTACGTACGCTGCGGAATATGGGGGCAGACGATAAGTTGATATCCCGTATCTTTCTTTTTGAAGGATGGATGATCGCTGGATTTGGGGCCCTGATTGGGATTGTTATTGGAATTGTTTTATGTTTGATTCAACAGGAGCTGGGACTTCTGAAATTAGGACAAACTGCCGGAGCCTTTATAATTGATGCTTATCCTGTTAGGGTAGCCTTAAGCGATGTGTTCACGGTATTTTTTACTGTTGTATCCATTGGATTTATTGCCGCTTGGTATCCCGTTCACCATCTTGGCAAAAAATGGTTTGCTATATAATCCTTTTATTTACTAACTTTGTATTAGTAAACTCATTGTTAAATGCAGATCATACCAAAAAACAACAATGCCTTAAGGCGTAGTATTCTTTTGTACAGGCGGGTACGCTACCGGAAAGGATATGGTGTACATTCTCCGTTTGTTTACAATGTAATCACAAAAGTCATTGAAGAATCAGGATCTTATTATCCATTGTCCGACATCGCTTTAACTCGATTGAAGCTTCATTATCGAGAAGAAATGGTGTCCTATCCGGATAAAAGAAATAAAGAAAAAAGCAAGCAGCAAACAATTGGACATCTTGTGCAAAAGAAAGCCATTTCTCCTAAACAGGGTGCGTTGTTATTTAAACTAACAAACTATTTCAAACCTGTACATATACTGCAGATCGGAACAACGATGGGCTTGTCTTCTCTTTATCTAACCTCCTATGCATCAGGTCTTCAATGTATTGCATTGGAAAGTTTGCCGGAGTTTGCTGCCGTTGCCCGGGAAACATTAAAAGAAGCAAGAAATCAGATAGATTTACGGGTTGGTAATTATCTGAATTTACTTCCGCAGGCAATACAGGACCTGAAGCAGCTTGATTTTGTTTTTTTTAATACCCCCAATGATGAACTTTCTTGTTCATTATTGTTTAATGAATGTGTGAAGCATGTTCATCAGGAGACGGTATTTGTTTTTGTTGGAATCAAGAGTTCTGCTAAAATGAGGAAGATTTGGGCTGCAATCTGCTCCCATTCTGATGTTACCGTTACTATTGATTTGTATTCTCTTGGTATCGTGTTTTTTAATAATAAGCTACACAAGCGCAATTATATAACATACTATTGAATTTTGATATTATGGGTACAAAAAAAAGTTTGATATACACTGGTACCGGAGATAAAGGTACTACATCTCTTGTCGGCGGCGAGCGCGTTTCGAAAACGCATCAACGGCTTGAAAGTTATGGAACTATTGATGAGTTGAATTCATTTATAGGACTGTTGGTTTCTTCGCTGGAAGATCAGGCAGATAAAGATTTCCTCCATTTTGTTCAACATAAGTTATTTACAGTTGGCTCTTATCTGGCAACGGATCAGAATAGCACAGAACTGAAGATCGAGAGCAAAGTTACTGCAGAAAGTATTACCCGTATTGAAAATGAGATTGATCGGTTGGATGCCGGTATCCCAAAAATGAGAAACTTTATTTTGCCAGGTGGATGCCGTTCTGCATCACTGGCACATGTTTGCCGTACTGTTTGCCGGAGAGCAGAACGACAGATTTACAAATTAGCAGAAACGGATCCTGTTGAAGAGCCGGTTTTGATTTTTGTTAACAGATTATCTGACTATTTGTTCGTTTTAGCCAGAAAAGAATGTATAATTAACGATGGCAAAGAAATAATTTGGGATTATACTTGCATCTAAAGAATATAGTTCTATTTTTGCGGAAAAATTAAGACCTGAACTAACTTTTTGGTAACTATTAATACTTTATAACTATGTATTGGACATTGGAACTAGCTTCAAAACTAGAAGACGCGCCTTGGCCCGCAACAAAGGACGAATTAATTGATTATGCACAGCGTTCTGGTGCGCCCTTGGAGGTGATTGAAAATTTGCAGGAGATGGAAGATGAGGGCGAAATCTACGAGTGCATGGAAGATATCTGGCCTGATTATCCGAGTAAAGAAGATTTCTTCTTTAATGAGGAAGAGTATTAATGTTTTTAATTAGATACACTGGAGGTGGTAAGCATTTGCTTACCGCCTTTTTTGTTTTATATCTCACACAATTTATTGCATCTTTTTTAGTTACAATAGGAGTAATATCGATATAACAAGGATGAAGAGGTTTTTATTGCTTATTGTTGTACTGTTAGGAAGTGTGAACATATCATACGGACAATACGATGCCCAGTTTAGCCAGTATTGGATGGCTATGGGTTATTATAATCCGGCAGTTGCAGGAGCATCAGATAATCTGAATTTGTTTGCTTTGCATCGTCAGCAATGGGTAGGAATAAAAGGAGCTCCCAAATCCTTTTTTGTATCTGCGGATATGCCCGTTACCTTTGGAAAATCTATTTTTGGAATTGGAGTCATTGGTTTTACTGAAAGCATAGGTCTTTTTAGGAATACCCATGTGGCAGGTCAGTTTGCATATAAAAAAAAATTGTTTGGAGGAACACTTAGTTTCGGATTGCAAGCCGGAATGGTTAATCAGGCTTTCGATGGGACGAAAGTGGATATTCCTGAAAGCGAATTTCATACCGGAACCGATGAAGGTATTCCAACAACACAAGTCGAGGCTATGACGGTAGATATAAATGCCGGCATTTACTTTACGCATAAAAACTTTTATGGGGGACTAGCTTCTACTCATATTTCGGAACCCGAGTTGGCATTGGATGAAAATGTGTATACCTTTATAGGAAGAGCGTATAATTTAACCGGAGGATACAATATTCAATTGCGGAACCCGTTGTATGAATTGCAGCCGTCTGTGTTTTTGAAAACAGACTTGCAATCGTTTCAGGCCGATATAACAGCCAGGGTGCTATATAACAAAATGTTTAGCGGAGGTCTTTCCTGGCGTGTCAATGAATCGGTGGTACTTTCTGTAGGAGCTATTATTGGAGGATTTCATGTAGGTTATGCCTATGACTTTCCCACAACAGCTATTCTTAAGGGAAGCACAGGCAGCCATGAATTAATGGTGAGGTACAAACTGAAGCTGAATAAAATAAAAACGGGAAAGAATAAACACAAAAGTGTACGTATATTATAATAGTATATGAAAAAAGTATGGTTAGTACTTGGGGCAGCAGCCTTGTTTACCTCGTGCGGAAGGCCGTTAACCGGCAGCGGAGGTGAACTAACGGGAGTCAGAACGGCATCCTTTAATGAGCCGGCTCCATTCGGAATGATTCTGATAAAACGTGGTTCATTTGAAATGGGTCCATCAGATAAAGATTCACTTTGGGGTACATCTCCTGAAACAAAAGGAGTTTCCTTCGATGCTTTCTGGATGGATGAAACTGAAATTTCAAATGCTAAATATCGCCAGTTCCTTTATTACGTGCGCGATTCCATTATTCGTGAACGGTTGGCAGATCCTGCCTATGGTGGTAATGAACTATTTAAAATTACTGAGGATAAGTACGGAGAACCTGTTACTCCTCATTTAGACTGGACCAGACCTATTCCATGGAAAAGAGCTACTGAAGACGAACAGCGGGCTATCGAGAGTGTGTACTATATTCATCCCATTACAGGAGAGAAACGTTTGGACGAAAAGCAGATGAACTACCGCTACGAGTGGTACGATCATACGGCGGCAGCCTTACGAAAAAACAATCTTGATCCCACAGCACGGGAACGGAATACGGATATAAAGGTTGATCCGAATCAGGTGATTATGATTTCAAAAGATACAGCTTATATTAACGATGAAGGAGCTGTTGTTAACGAAACCATCACCCGCCCGCTTAGTGGTTATCATGATTTTCTGCATACGCGAATAGTGAATATCTACCCGGATGAGACTTGTTGGGTTAATGATTTTAATAATGCGTATAATGAACCTTATATGCGAATGTATTTTACGCATCCGGGATACAATGATTATCCGGTGGTCGGAGTTTCTTGGGAACAGGCAACAGCATTTTGTGTATGGCGCACCAATTTCTTTAAAGAATCGGCTAATCTTCCGGCAGGTTATACAATAGAGCCTTTCCGTTTGCCTACTGAAGGTGAATGGGAGTATGCAGCACGTAACGGAAAAAACGGAAACAAGTATCCGTGGTCTACCAACGATTTACAAAGTAGTAAAGGTTGTTTTTTAGGGAACTTTAAACCGGGTAATGGTAATTATACAGACGATGGTCACCTTATTACTTCCCGGGTGGGATCTTATTCCCCTAATGAATTCGGCCTTTATGATATGGCGGGCAATGTGTCTGAGTGGACTTCTACAACTTATTCCGAATCAGGACCAAATCAAATGAATGATATGAATCCGGATTTGCGCTATAATGCAGCTAAGGAAGATCCGTATGCTATGAAGAAAAAGGTGGTTCGCGGCGGATCATGGAAGGATGTCTCTCAATTTATACGTTCCGACATGCGTTCATTGGAATATCAGAATGAAACGCGTTCATATATTGGTTTCCGGTGCGTCCGGACACAAATTGGGTTCTCTAAAGGAAAGAAATAAACATGGGTTTACTAATTATAATACTTCGAGATAATGGGAAAGTATAAAAAATATAAGAATAGAATTGAGATGTTTCTTTCCAGCGATATGGGAAAGCGAGTTCTGAATTTTTGCTACAGCTGGGGAGCCTCAATTGTTGTTTTAGGTGCGTTGTTTAAATTACTGCATCTCCCTTTTGGAAATGAAATGTTGTTCGTGGGAATGATGACTGAGTTTTTTGTTTTCTTTATTTCCGGATTTGAACATCCGGGTAAGGATTATCATTGGGAAGAAGTTTTCCCTGTTCTTAAATCCAAAAATCCCATGGACCGTCCGGAATTTGCAAATCAAAAAGTTTCTGGCCTTATGCATTCATCGGCGAATGAAGAAGATGATTCCAATGCAAATCTTCTAATTAATCCTATAGCCGTAAAGCAGTCGGCGGGATTAAGCGGTTCGCTTGATATTTCGGAAGAAGATACCCGTAACTTGTCGGATAGTATTAAGAAGCTTAGTGGAGCAGCTGAACAAATATCCAAAATGGCAGAGCTGACTGATGCAACGCAAAAATACCTGGATCAACTTTCAGGAATGGCCGAACAAATGCAGCGATTTAGCCAGACAACCAATAATCTGGCTGACGTATCAGATACCCTGCTTAGTTCTTATAAAAGTATAACTGATAATTCGGAAGGCATTAACCATAATTCCCGGGGATACGTACATCAGATGGAAGCTCTTAATCGGAATATTTCCGGGTTGAATACCATTTACGAAATACAACTCAAGAGTATCAGTTCTCAGATTGATACGATAGAACGTATTAATGGAGGATTGGGTCGCATTAAAGATTTGTACGAAGGTTCTGTTGTTGACAGTTCAGTATTTCGGACAGAGAATGAACGGATGGCTCAGCAATTATCGCAGTTAAATACCGTATACAGCCGATTGCTGCAGGCAATGACTGTTAATATGTATGGAGCTCCATATGGACAAAATACCGGACAAGCCGGTCTGTAAAACTTAAAGCAGCAAAATTATGCCACAAATATCAAATAGTCCCAATTCACCCAGACAGAAGATGATCAATCTTATGTATCTGGTGTTCATTGCCATGATGGCACTCAATGTGTCGTCGGAGGTATTGGACGGTTTCGAATTGGTGGAAGGCAGTTTGCGTACTTCAATCGATAATTCATCCAAGCGGAACCAGATTGTCTCAGGAGAGCTTGATACATACTATCAGACCAATCCAGCCAAAGTAAAAGAATGGTATGAAAAAGGTCAGAAGGTTAAAAAGACTAGTGACGACCTTTATAACTATATACAATCTCTTAAGGTAAGAATTGTGAAGGAAGCAGATGGATCGGATGGAGATGTAGATAATATTGATCATAAGGATGATATAGAGGCTGCCTCTCAGGTAATGCTTTCGCCTGTGGTAGGAGAAGGGAAAAAGCTGAAAAATAATATTGATTCTTATCGTAAATTTCTTGGTGAACTTGTAACGGATCCAGCTAAATTGAAAGTACTTGAAGCTAGTTTAAGTACCGCATCAGTCAGAAGCGGACTTACAGTCCGTTCGTGGCAAGAGTCTTTATTCGAAAATATGCCTGTAGCTGCTGCTGTTACTATGCTTACAAAATTACAGAGCGATATACGTTATGCCGAAGGCGAAGCCCTCAACTACCTGCTAAGCAGTGTAGATATTGGTGATTACCGGGTAAATCAGATTACAGCTCAGGTAATTCCTCAAAGTCAGGTTGTAATGAGGGGAAGTCAGTATACTGCAAATATTGTTTTATCGGCTGTAGACTCAACCAAACGTCCAAAGATTTTTATTAACGGAGCTGAATTACCCGAAGTCAATAAAGGATTATTCAAAATTACCGCAGGGGCTTCCGGCACTTTCCCTCTAAAAGGATATATTGAGATGCCCGGTAGCGATGGGTCTGTAATGCGACGAGACTTCGTGAGCGAATATTTTGTTACCGAACCTACGGCAACAGTAGCTCCTACATTGATGAACGTACTGTATGCCGGCATAGCAAACCCCATTCGAATCGCAGTTCCCGGAATAGCCAGTTCGCAGATTACCGCAACGATGACCAACGGAATACTCACCCGAAAAGGCGAATTATGGGAAGCCAAGCCAACCAAAGTGGGAACTGAGGCTGTGGTTTCTGTTAACGCGAGGATGGCAGATGGTCGTTCTGTAGAGATGGCAAAAACGACATTCCGTGTTCGTGCGCTTCCTGATCCGCTTCCTTATATTGAATATAAAGATGCGAATGGGAATTTCCGCAAGTTTAAAGGTGGAATGTTTGCCAAACGTAATTTGGTGGAAGCTGGTGGAATTAAAGCGGCTATCGACGACGATTTACTTAATGTAACCTATACCGTACTGCGTTTCGAATTGACCTTTTTCGATTCTATGGGAAATGCCATTCCCGAAGTGTCGGACGGAACTAACTTTTCGCAGCGGCAGAAAGATTATATTCGCCGGCTTTCCAAAGGGAAACGTTTTTACATCACGCGGGTAGTTGCGAAAGGCCCGGATGGGATTGAACGTACTATTCCAACCATCGAAGTTATTGTAAATTAATTGATTCCAGATATGAAACACATGCATTACATATTGATAGTAGGAAGTGCGCTGTTCTTTGCAAGCCCATCGATGGCACAAGAAGAAGCGCAAAGCCAGCAACAGACTCAGCAACGCAAATCACCAAGGGCAACAACCGGCTCCCGTACAGAGTCTTCGGACAGTAATGTCCCTGAACTTACAGTGCGAGCGCAGAATATGAATGAACACCTTACACAGGAGATTGGCAATGCACGTTGGATGCGTGTTGTCTACAGAGAAGTAGACCTGACTAAGGAACAAAATGCACCGCTGTATTATCCGGTACGCCCTGTTAATCAAAACGTGAATCTGTTTACGATAATTTTCCGGTTACTAAGTGAAAATAAAATTAAGGCATATGAATACCTGGATGGGTACGAAGTTTTTGATGCTGCTCACGAGGTGAATTTCAAAGATTTGCTGGACAGATTTTATGTTTTGTATAAGGAGGAGCCTGTTAAAGGAACTAACACAGTTAAGTATGTAATCGATGAAAGCGATGTACCTTCGGAAGAGGTTAAATCGTATTATGTAAAAGAAGCCTGGTATTTTGATCAGCATAACTCGGTATTTGATGTAAAGATACTTGCTATTTCCCCCATTCTTTTTAGCTCGGGCGACATGGGCGAGCAACGCATGCCTATGTTTTGGCTGCCTTATGAGACCATACGTCCGTATGTATCAACATCGTCTATTATGACCTCAAATATCAACAACGCCAAGACTTTTACTGTGGACGACTACTTTCGTAAACGCATGTTTTCGGGTGATATAGTCAAAACCGAAAATTTGATGAACCGCAATTTGCAGCAGTATTGCCCTACACCAGATTCAATGAAACAGGAACAGGCACGTATTGAGAACGAGCTTACAGCATTTCGTCAAAGCCTTTGGATACCGGAAGATACTACTTCGGTAGCTGCCAATACAAAACAGTCAACCAAAGGGCGTGTAAAATCTGCACAACCTTCTACCAAGCAAAAGACTGTAAAACAAAAAAGTGTCAAGGCCGAAAAATCGGCTCCTGTAAGAAGCGTACGCCGCACAAGGTAATTAAAAGAGATACAGACTGTATTATTTATAGCTATCTTTGCTGATGATTGATATTGAAAGCAACAGAAAGCTATAAGAATATGTATTGGACACTTTTTGTAACATTTGTCCGGATCGGAGCATTTACAATAGGAGGTGGTTATGCCATGCTGCCTTTGATCCAGCGCGAAGTGGTAGATAGGGGGTGGATGACCAAAGAAGAGTTTATCGATCTTTTTGCGGTCGCCCAATCGCTACCTGGCGTATTCGCTGTAAATATATCAATCTTCGTTGGTTACCGCTTAAAAAAACTAACAGGAAGTCTTGTTTGTGCGTTGGGTACCATCCTCCCATCCTTTTTGATTATTCTGGCGATCGCACTCTTTTTTACGCAGATTAAGGATAATGAATGGGTGGAGAAAGCATTTAAAGGTTTACGTCCGGCCGTGGTAGCCCTTATTGCAGTTCCGGTAATAACAACCGCCCGTTCACTTCATTTACGGGGACTTATTTGGTTTATACCCATTAGTGTGGCATTAATCATCTGGCTACTTAGTGTTTCTCCTGTCTATGTTATTATTGCCGCCGCTGTGGGAGGGTTATTTTACCGTATTATCTTAAAAAGACGTTGATATGATATTCTTGCAACTATTCTATACATACCTGAAGATTGGCCTTTTTGGTTTTGGGGGAGGCTATGCCATGCTCTCACTTATACAGGATGAGGTAGTTGTTAAGTATGGATGGGTAACCAGTCAGGAATTCACAGATATCGTGGCAATTTCTCAAATGACACCTGGTCCCATTGGAATAAACAGTGCAACCTATATAGGTTATACGGCCGTTCTTAATGCAGGTTACTCTCCCGAAATAAGTATTTTGGGTTCTGTTTTGGCTACAACTGCAGTTTGTCTGCCTTCATTTATATTAGTGCTGATTATTTCCTACTTTTTCGCCCGTTTTAGAAATAACAAATATGTTGAAGCTGCATTCGTTGGACTCAGACCTGCAACTGTAGGATTGATCGCAGCGGCAGCATTGATGCTTATCAATACCGAAAACTTTATCGATTATAAAAGCGTACTAATCTTCACAGGAGCTTTTCTACTCACATGGAAATACAAAGTACACCCCATCCTTACCATTGCTCTGGCTGGAGTAGTAGGCATTGTTCTCTATTGGTAATAACCGGTGCGGCTCATTTCTAACTTCTGTTTCACTTATTACTCGTAAACAGCCCGGTACCATTCCATGCCTTTATACCAATCATTCAGCGTAGCAAGACCGTCTTGAGGAACATAAATGGATAAACCTGAAAACTGATTGATAACAAGTTGTCCTTTGGCGTAGGTTGCATTTGGCGTTGTTTTCTTATATAAAACTACTTTATTCAGGATGGAAAGATAGTTGGTATACTGTGTCTCGGTAGCAAGACGGCTAATAAAGTCGTCAAAATCGTACAAAGCATGATAAGTGTACCCAAGATATTCAAGTTGTTGCAACTCCTGTATAGGCAATGTCGCAATTGTATTTTCTTTGCCAATTACAATCTCACGGCAGATAGCGGCCAGATTGTCGAGTTGCTCTGTGGCAATCAGTGAAACTGACGCAGATTGATACAAACCGGTTTGTTGGTTGTAATAATTATAAAACGTTTCCGCTATTTGTTGAAGATCTGCTGTTTCGGTAAAGAAATTTCCAATAATCAGTTTATAGGGAAACCCTTCGCCAAGCACTTCTGTGGGAGATGCCAGGATATAATCCGCTTTGTCCCGCAAAGCATAAGCTACTTCGGTGCTGGCCATATAGCAGGCATCAAACATAATAAAATCAAATACATGATCGGGCAGCGCTTCCGCCAGCTCATCAATCTCCATCCAATTACTTTCGTCCTGACCAAACGAGCGGAGCATTGGTTGTACATTGTATGGAAGCCAGGCAGTTCCGTGGCTCCATAACACCAGGCCATAGCTGTCGGCCGGGAAGGATGTTCGCACCTCATCAAATATACCGCGCATTACTAATGGATCGGCCGAGTTTTGTTCTGCGTAATCCTTTATGGCCAACTTTTGTATTGTACCATCGCTTTTCACTTTAATTTGCAATAGTTGAGGAGCGGCATCGGCGGCATCCACATAGACCACCAGATTCCCTCCGTTAAGAGCAGCTTTGGTGGTACCCTGCACAATCGATTCTATATTTTTATATGAATACGAACTCAGCGAATTATCTGCAGCCATATAAATAAGCACAGTCCTTGTCGGTGCGACCGGATCTGGCACATCATTCGTACAACCCCAAAACAAAGGGAAACAGAACAACAACCCTGTAATAATTCGCTGAAACTTATTCATTCTTATAGTTTTACCTTCTTTGTTTTACCTTTTTTACTTTCGTTATGAAAGCGGTCGACCGCAGTTACCACATACTTATACTTGTCATTTCCTTTTTCGTAGGGAAGCAAAATGGACGTATCCATTGTAATAGTAACAATCTTTGCAGGGTTATTGATGTCCGCCTGCTCATTTTTTTCAAAGCGATACACTACAAAGTAGCGGGCAAGCTCTGGGTTCATTTCATCTTGTTCCGCTTGCCAATGAAGCATATATCCTTCTTTAGTCCACTCCGTTTTCAATTTGCCAACCTCTTTCGGGGATCTGTTATGCATATGGGTATAGGCCGGAATAAGCGATGGATAGCGATGATAATCAGCTTTCAATTGATTGGCAACACCTTCTGTATTCCATAGAATCTCATTGGCCGGCCAAAAACAATTACCTTGAATATGAGGCAAAGTACGGACGTATTTCATTTTTTTATCCAGTTCATCCTTCTTCATCGTGCGGGCTACATCCTGACCAACATAAAGATGCCCTCCGTTGGCATTCTTGTCCCACCATTCAATCAGCGTAATGTAATCGGCTGCCTTATTTCCAATTTCCCAGTAAATCTGGGGAATGTTATAATCAATCCAACCCTGCTTTACCCACAATGTAATGTCTGCATAAAGATCATCGTAGTTCTGCAAACCATTCGTGTTGCTGCCAGAGCCATCGGGCGTATTTTTCTTGTTGCGGTAAATACCAAACGGACTGATACCGAAGCGGACCCAAGGTTTAGTCCTGACGATGGTGTTTTTTATATCTTTTACCAGCAGATTTATATTCTCACGCCGCCAGTCGTTCCGCTGACTATTCTTATAACCTTTACTCAGACCGTAGGTCTCGAAGCTGGCATCGTCGGGAAAAGGCAACCCAGCCACAGGATATGGATAAAAATAATCGTCCATGTGGATTGCATCCACATCGTAACGAGAAACAATATCCTGTACTACTTTGCATATAAATGCCCTGCTTTGAGGTAAACCCGGATCAAAAAGAATCATCTTGTTGTAGGTAAGAAACCATTCCGGATGTTGGTTGTAAATATGATTAGGAGCAAATACCGTATTTCCCGAAGTACTTACACGGTACGGATTAAGCCAGGCATGGAACTCCATGTTCCGTTTATGGCAAGCTTCAATAAGGAAAGCCATTGGGTCCCAGATGGGATCAGGGGCAACCCCCTGTTCTCCGGTAAGGAAACGACTCCACGGTTCAAGCTTGGATGGATACCAGGCATCCGCTTCGGGACGGACCTGGAAGACAACTGCATTTATACCGCAAGACTGTAGCTGATCTAATTTGCGGATTAAATCCTTTTGTAGCTCGGCAGTAGTCATATTTTTATATTCACCCTGATGAACAGTTTGTATCCAGGCACCCCTGAATTCACGTTTTAACTCTCGGGTTTCAGTCAGTTTAGGTGTTTGTTTGACGGTAGAGCATGCAGTGGCAGCACACAACAGCACAAAAATAAATAGTCGTAGAGAATTTGAGTACATGAGTTTTTTGGTTTCATTACTATTATAAGATGTTACAAAGATATAAATTTATCCTAATGGACCAATAAGTAGTCAGGATATACTCCCAATGAAAACATTCAACGCAAAAATATCGTTATCTTTGTAAGTTTTAAAATATGCACTTATGCACGACGCAAATAATATAGAGATAAAAGGAGCGCGCATCAATAATTTGAAAAATATTGATGTGGAAATTCCCCGGGATAAGTTGGTCGTAATTACCGGGTTGTCTGGTTCCGGAAAGTCATCGCTTGCATTCGACACCTTGTATGCAGAGGGACAACGACGTTATGTGGAAAGTCTTTCTTCCTATGCGCGGCAGTTCCTGGGCAGAATGGGTAAACCAGAATGCGACTATATCAAAGGGATACCCCCTGCCATTGCCATACAACAGAAAGTAAATACACGAAACCCCCGTTCTACTGTTGGAACTTCTACCGAAATATATGAATATCTTCGGTTGCTGTATGCCCGTATCGGGAAGACCATCTCTCCTTCATCGGGCGAAGAGGTTAAGAAGCATCAGGTAAGCGACGTCGTTGCCTGGGTACTCTCTTTTCCCGAAGGTACGCGGTTCTCGGTTTACACACCTGTAGTACTTCCAGAAGGACGCTCGATGAAAGAGCAACTCGAAATCCTACAGAAAGAGGGTTATACTCGTCTTGAGATTGATGAAAATGTGTACCGCATTCCAGAAGTTATGGCTGATGAGGTATTATTAAAATCAGAAGCAATCCAGTTGCTTATCGACCGCCTTACCGTAGCTACAGATAAACCCTTCAAGAATCGGTTGGGCGATTCGGTTGAAACAGCCTTTTTTGAAGGTCATGGGAGCTGTCTGGTGAAAATGTATGCTGAAGAAGGCATTCAGACAAAGGAGTTTTCCCGTAAGTTTGAAGCGGACGGAATTATTTTCGAAGAACCCACTGATATGATGTTCAGCTTTAACAACCCTTTGGGAGCCTGTCCGGTTTGTGAAGGATTCGGAAAGATCATGGGCATTGACGAAGATTTGGTCGTGCCAGACAAAAGCCGTTCACTTTACGAAGGGGCAGTGATGTGCTGGAAAGGAGAGAAGATGGGAGAGTGGCTTACAGCCTTTATCAATGATAGTGCAAAATATAATTTCCCTATCCATCGGCCCTATTACGAACTGTCCGAAAAGGAACACGACCTGCTTTGGCATGGAGCACGAGGGGTTCACGGTATTGATGACTTTTTCTCTTTTGTTGAAGAGAATCTATATAAAATACAGTATCGGGTTATGCATGCCCGCTACCGTGGTAAAACAACCTGTCCGTCTTGCAAAGGAGCCCGCCTTAAACCGCAGGCTTTATATGTGCAGGTAGGAGGAAAAAACATATCTCAGATTGTATGCCTACCCATCAATGAAGCGAAATCCTTCTTTGATAACCTTGTTCTCGACGAAACCGATGTAGCTGTATCTAAACGTCTGCTTACTGAAATAGATAGCCGTTTACAGTTTCTGCTTGATGTGGGACTGGGCTATCTCACCCTCGATCGTCTTTCAAACTCGCTTTCGGGAGGAGAAAGCCAGCGGATTAACCTCGCTACTTCTTTGGGAAGTAGTCTGGTGGGATCACTTTATATTTTGGATGAACCCAGCATCGGACTTCATTCGCGTGATACGGATTTACTTATCAAGGTGCTCCGTCAGTTAGAAGAGCTTGGTAACACGGTGGTAATTGTGGAACACGACGAAGAAATTATCAGGGCGGCCGACTATATCATTGATATTGGTCCCAAAGCCGGACGTCTGGGTGGCGAAGTCGTATATCAAGGAGATATCTCCAATCTGCAGCTTAATAGTAACAGTTATACGGTACGTTACCTTACCGGCGAAGACCGCTTGGAACTACCACCCTTCCGACGTAAATGGAACAATTTTATTGAAATAAAAGGAGCTCGCCTCCACAACCTTAAGGGCGTGGATGTTAAGTTTCCTCTCAATGTAATGACCGTTGTGACCGGAGTAAGCGGATCGGGAAAAAGTTCGTTGGTGCGTGATATCTTTTATGAAGGAGTTAAGCATTACCTCGACGATGCACCACTGGGAGTCCCTTGTGTATCTTTGACAGGAGATCTTAAGCTGGTAAAAGCCATTGAGTTTGTGGATCAGAACTCTATCGGGAAAAGCTCGCGGTCCAATCCCGTTACCTACATTGGTGCTTACGACGAGATTCGAAAGCTGTTTGCAGAACAACCCCTTGCCCGTCAACTTAACTTTACCCCCGCCTTTTTCTCTTTTAACAAAGAAGGCGGACGCTGTGAAGAATGTAAGGGTGAAGGTAAAATAACGGTAGAGATGCAGTTCATGGCCGATATCACTCTAGAGTGTGAAGAATGTAAAGGCAAGCGCTTCAAAGCCGACTTGCTTGATGTGGAATATCGGGGAAATAATATCTATCAGGTTTTGGAAATGACTGTAGATCAGGCTATCGAATTCTTTGAATCCGATCCACAGTCTGACGCAAAGAAAGTCATAAAGAAGCTCAAACCCCTGCAAGACGTGGGATTAGGTTACATCAAACTCGGACAAGCCTCGTCCACCCTTTCGGGAGGAGAAAACCAGCGAGTGAAGCTTGCTTATTATTTAAGTCAGGAGTCAAAGTTAGCAACGCTGTTTGTGTTCGACGAACCCACAACCGGACTCCACTTCCATGACATTAAAACTCTGCTAAAAGCCTTCAATGCACTGATCGAAAATGGTCACACTGTAATTATCATTGAACATAACATGGATGTTATTAAATGTGCTGATTACCTGATAGACTTGGGGCCAGAAGGAGGTAAAGAAGGCGGCAAACTTGTTTGCGCCGGAACTCCCGAAGAAGTAGCTGCCTGCGAAACATCTTATACAGGTATCTATTTAAAAGAAAAACTAAAACAATAAGATATCCTCACTCTCTAAAGTAGACGGATATTCAGAGACTAAATCGAATTTTGTCGAAAGCATCTGCCACCTACCACTAAATGGCTCAGAATCCTTTATGGAAGCGAGTTTTATGAGTGGTAGATGGCTCTTGACAGATCCATTTCATCTGTCACCTGTCACCCTGTGCGTAAGCGTCTCCGCGATGTCATCTTCAAATATTAAGCGAGAGCTTTTACCTTTTTCTATGTTGATTAGTCGTTTTTAGTTAACACAACAACGCTTTTCATAACGATGATTAGTCGTTAACATAAAGTATATTCTTCGTCTCTCAGCTGGGTGATCATTGTCCTCCAACTGTGTGACCATTGTCCCTCAGCTGAGGGACAATGGTCACACAGTTGGAGGACGAGTAACTCTTGTAGTGAAAACGACTAATCCATAGCATAAGCGGAGCTAAAGATGGAATTATCGCATCAATTTCCGGCTTTGCAATATCGAACCGATCGTCCTTATAAGCTCCAAGTGGAAGCGATATAGTATGCTAAATCATCAGAATAAAAAGTATCGGTATGGCGATACCTACAAGCAGATATATCATACCTCTTCCAGATAAACCATATTTGCGTGAAACCATGAAAAGTCCCGAAATCGCTAGAAATATCAGTGAAGCGGCAAAAATATCTCCCATGATATACCAACCATTCACTTTGTTGTAGTGTAATTTATTGATCCAATAAACCAACTCTTGTTTGGAATGATGTTCGTAACTAACCACTCCCGCATTGCTGTCGTATGTTCCAATCCCTCCGTCCAGCATCAGTTTAAGGTGAGAATCATCGTATTGAAATACTTTCTTCAGCACCGGCAAATTTTCTTTCTCCTTCCAGAGCATGCTCAGCTCCTCGTTCATCAACCCTTTAGGGAATTGAACAGTAGCATACACATTTTTGAAAGCCGGATCCTTTCCGTTCATATGGTTCAATAAAATTCCTGAAACTGCATATATCAAACAAATGCCTGCCATCAAAAAACCCAGATCCCGATGGATAATCCGTAGCCACTTACGAATACTATTACCATTAAAGCTCATTATACTTCTGTCCGTCTATGTAATAAATGGCATAATAGTTTTTGCCGTGACTTTTCATCCATTCGCGCATCTGTGTAACATTTGCTTTTTCTGTTTCGCATTCTTCAGCCGAACTTTCTCCTTTTGCTTCTTTCTCTTTAATAGACTTCTCTGTGTCATTTATTTCTGCTTCTGTCATACGTGTTTCCTGAAGGATTCCGGTTACCTCAATCTGAGAACCAATCAGTTCCTGACTGAAACTTTCTATTTCTCCTCCCGCTTCAACCCGTAAGGTAAACTTCTGACTTTCGTCTGCCAGAAAACATCGCTGGCCCGAATGTTTGCAGGCATGGGTTACATAGCCGTGTACTATTACTTTTTTACCTACCAGCGCTTCGGCATTAAGTAATAAACTATCCAGTGAATACTGATTAACTTCTTTCACTTCAATTTTCTGGGAAGTGCCGGCTACTCCTGCTTGATTAGACTCTTTTTGGTTGCAAGAGGTGACAAATAAAGCCATCGCGATCGATAAAATAATACTTTTTTTCATGATTCTAAATCTTATAGTTAGTTAACAACACAAAACACAGAGAGTCCAAATGTAACTATTTTTAGTTATATTTTTTCATTCAAAGGTAATATTGAAATTATTTACTTATAACGTAACTTGTATGTCCAAATATATTCTATATTTGATATATTATTTATTTGAAAAGTAATACCTAATTATTGCAATGAAAAATATAAATGAAATTGATTGTCAGGAATCAGGACTACAAAAAGAAGAGAAAAGCCCTCCCTATAATTATACTAAGAAATTAGAACCTTTTAATTTAAAGCGAACAGGTTTTTTCATGCTTTTGTTTTTGTGCTCCGGTTGCTTGCTGTTTGCGCAAGAAGTTAATCAAGCTATGTTATATCCTGATTATCAGCAGGGGTTCGTTTATTTTAAGGATGGGAGGCGTAGTTCTGTTTTATTGAATTACAACACGGAGGTCGAAGAAATGTTGTATAAAAAGGATAGTATTGCATGGGCTATTGCTAATCCGGAAGAAATAGCGGTGATAGACATTCAAGGCGATAAGTTTGTCTATTTTAAAAGGAAGGTATTTTATCAACTAGTCGAAACGGGCCTCGGAACGTTGTATATTGAATGGAAATCTGTAGTCGTTTCGCAAGGTAAAGCTTCCGGGTACGGAGGGTATTCTTCTACCGCTGCCATTTCCAGTTATTCCTCTATTAGGGAGGGGGGAACAATAACAAAATTAAGTCCCAATGAAAAATTTACTATACAGCCGGGAAATCGTTATTGGATCAAAAATAAAAAAGGAAAATATATGAACGTCACAACACTTTCTTTGATACAAAAGAATTTTCCCGACAAAGATATTAAAACTTATTGTCAGAAAAATAAGCTGGACTGTATGAAGCCATCAGACATGAAGCGTATCATGGCTTATTGTTTTCAGTAAAACCTGTTTTTTTGAGCGCTTATAACCACGGGTTTAGCTTTTAAATTTCTCATGTCTGTTGCATTATAAATTATTTATGCGTAATTGCACAAGTATGTCAAAATAAATTATATCTTTGGATAGTTAATTCTTTCAAATATAATGCCTTATGAATAGAATAAAAGAAGTCGGATTGAATTCTTATTTGCTTTTGAAGAGAACAACATTGGTTTTGCTGTTGATTATGTTTACCGCCTTGGAAACTCAAGCGCAGGAACGACTTCAAGGGCTGCTGTATCCTGACTTTCAGGAAGGAATTGTGTCATTTAAAGACGGACGACGTGTATCTGCTCTTTTAAATTACAGTGTCGATGTGGAAGAAATGATCTATAAAGAGGGAGATCAAATTCTGGCTATAGCTAATCCAGGTGATGTGATAGTGGTGAACATTAAAGAAGACACCTTTGTACATGGTCCTAAAAATATATTTTATCAGGTAGTGCCGGCCGGTAAGGGAGTAATCTATGTGCAGTGGAAATCCTCCATTATCTCGCAAGGTAAAGCGGCAGGTTACGGAGGGTATTCTTCCACGGCAGCAATTACTAATTATTCTACAATCGAACAGGCCGGAAGCGTAAAGAAATTGAAGGCTGATGAAAAACTACTCATTAAGCCAAATAATTTCTATTGGATCAAGAATGCGAAAGGAAGGTATGTCAATGTTACAACAAATAAAATGATGCAAAAGAATTTCCCGTCGAAAAACATCAACGCTTTTTGCGATCAGCATAATTTAGACCACACGAAACATGCGGATATGTTAAAGCTGATGGCTTATTGTTTCGAATAAGAAGTATGGTCCTCCGACTTAAAACTCTTTTTCGTTTTTTGCGTTATATATATAGGAAGGAGGTAAGTGTATGGACCTAGGGAAATGGCATAAACTTTCTGCTTATCAGGAGAAAGCAGAGGGCGGCAGTGTGAGATGCCACATCTGCCCTCATAATTGTTTGATACGCGAAGGAGCTGCGGGGATCTGCAAAACAAGGGTAAACAACGGGGGTATTCTTTATTCCATCGCTTATGGCAATCCGTGCTCCGTAAGTATCGATCCGATCGAAAAGAAACCACTGTTTCACTTCTTCCCCGGTGAAAGAATCTATTCATTGGCTGTTGCCGGCTGTAATTTCCGATGCCTCAACTGCCAGAACTGGCATATCTCTCAGATTTCGCCAAGAGAACTGGATCATTTGGATCTGATGCCGCCTGAGTTGGTACAACAAGCCATAGCACACCGCACGAAGTTGATCGCATTTACCTACACCGAACCAACCGTCTTCTACGAGTATGTGTATGATACAGCCCAATTAGCACACGAGAAAGGATTGAAAACGGTTTTTATCTCCAATGGTTACATCAATCGGCAACCTTTGCTCGACCTTTGTCCTTATTTGGATGCCGCCAATATTGACCTGAAATGTTTTGATGATGCCATTTATCGTAAACTAACAGGCGGACATCTGCAGCCTGTGCTTGATACGCTGAAAACCCTTAAAGAAAACAATGTTTGGCTGGAAATAACCAACCTGCTTGTGCCGACTTATTCTGATAACACAAAAATGATTGAAGCCATGTGTGCCTGGCTTGTCGAAAATGGCTTCTCGGAGACTCCGCTGCACTTCAGCCGTTTTTTTCCAAACTTCAAGCTTAGGGATTTGTCACCCACACCGGAATCGTTACTTATTCAAGCAAAAGAAATAGCAGAGAAAGCCGGGCTGAAGTTTGTATACGTAGGCAACATCCCGAACATGCACGGTGAAAACACGCACTGCCCTCACTGTGAACGCATGGTTATAGAGCGTTTTGGTTATACGGTGACTAAATTCAAATTAGAGAGTGGAATATGCGAATTCTGCGGAAAACCTGTAGCCGGTGTATGGCAATAAACACGCTCACTCTTTCTCTCCAAAAACAGTAGCGGTAAAGATGTATATGTCTGCATTCTTCCAGCCATCCCATCCTATGCCGGCTTTATCCCGGGCGCAATGTCCGAGATAATTCTCCATATCCCAGCCAGTTTCTGTGGCTACCTGAGGTAAGAAAACCCCTCTGTAAAATCCTTTCACGATAAAAATTCCATGCACACCCAACTTGATTTCAGCGATGTCTTTAATCTTTCGCAGAGGAGACAACACCGATATTTCGATGTCAATATCCTCCAGTTCCTCTTCGGAAACAGGGACGAACCGGCTATCGCGTTTGGCTGCCCAGACTGCCATTTCATGCACATTCTGGATCAAGGGTTTGTCTTCTTCCATGTGGCCAAAGCATCCGCGCAGCTTTCCCTGGTTATGTAAGCTAACAAATGCGCCGCATTTTGTTTTAAGTGTGGCAGAACAATCCTGGATATTTAAGAGAGGCGGTTCTACTTTCCTGAACAGTTTTTCGACAGACTTTCTTGCTTCTTGAAGTAACAGCTCCTTCTCCGTGTCTGTTAGATGAAACTCCCTTGCATCTTCTTTTTTTTCCATCAAAACAATTGACCAGTAACCAACCACCTGATCGTGCTCTCCATAATTCCGTACATCGCCCGAATTGCTGTAATTGATTCCCTGATAAATAAATTGATCCTCATTTTCGGTCATATAAAGGAGCGTAAGCACCGAAGTCCAGCCACACAGACTGGTAGCCAGATTGGGGATGTGCTTGCGTGTATTTTCTGTCAAAACAGACAACAGCTGGTCTGGCTTGTTAGATACGATAGCCTGTTTAGTTGCCAGATCGACCGATTTGGCATTCTCGTAAGATGGGTAATGCGAAAAGTCGGAACTGATTACAAATAAATTGTCTTCGTTCAGATAAGGCTTCAAGGCCAGCGCAATCCGTTTGCATACAGGCGGCTTTGAAGTTCCCAGAATGATGGGAACGATCTTGTACTTTCCTTTCAGCACATAATGCAAAAAAGGAAGTTGCACTTCAATGCTGTGTTCATTCAGATGAGGCGATCTGTCGTCCGAGAATAATTCAGGATAAAGCTCCACCAACGTTTTACCTAATTCGGTATCCACCACCTCTTTCCCGTAGGGCATTATAAAATCGCCGTCGCAATAAACAGAGGATCCTTCGAAGTGGGATTGATGTGAAGAGGCAATCAGGAAAACGCGTTTCCATTCCACACTGTTATCAATCTGATTGAATGCAGAAGCCGCTATTTTCCCGGAAAAAACATATCCCGCATGCGGACTGATAATAGCCCTTACATGTTCATATTGCTTAGGTGCAGCCTCAGCAAATAGCGTAGATAGTTCTTTCTGCAACACATCGGGATTTGCAGGATAGAATTGTCCTGCTACCGCAGGATGCCGATTGATCGTAATTTCATTGTCATTCATATACTTCCAGGTTAGAAACATAGATAACGCTATCTATATAACAATCGGAAGCTACGGTTTGATTTTTGTTTATGGTATCCATGAAAATAAGTTTGTAAAATAATAGAATGATGGGATAATCGTTCTGATTAACTGCGTACGGGTTTAAAACAAAACGATTTAGCTGACTGTTTATTAATTAATGTAGTCCTTGTGACGAATAATAATTACAAATATGAAAGTCAGATTAATCTTACTCTTCGGCTGTTTGCTTTATTCTTTTTCTTTTTTTGGACAGGAGTCAGTAAAAAAGAGTGGAGCGAAAGTTTTGACAACCCCGCGTCAGACTCAGGGGGCAACTTTTGGTGAAAAGGTTCAGCAGGGTCGTGCTGCTGTTCGGGAGTCAGACATATTGCAGCAATCTGAAATCAAAATTAATGACGGGATGCCTAACCGCATTTCGATGAACGTGACCGTGGCCTCCTCAAATAAGCGGAGCATTAACGACGGAAAGAAAGGTATTCTTAATATAATCCGTATTGAAATGAATTCGGAAGGATGCCAGGTAATTTTCCCTGATAACGTTTTTCATGTGAATACGACTGACAAATTAATCACTCCGTATCCTGTTCAAGGGTCGGCTCGCGTGAACGCCGGCCTTCACCAGGCAGGAGGTGCCATTGCTTCCGGAGCCCAGCTTTTGGGTGGAGCATTGCCTGGAGGTTCAATCATTTCCGCTGCAGTCAGCAGTGTGGGTACTCTTTCAGGTGGAGCTGGAGGTGGAGCCGCGTCGGCATCCTATGCTGCTACTGGCCGGCAGAGTGCTGAACAGGAATTAGTTTGTCCGATAGCAGACAGTGACATTGACGCTACGCTTGATTTACCGGACGGAGATTATCTGCTTAGCTTCGTTTTGGTTGAGAAAGCTACCTCGGGGTTGAAGGATACGTTGAAAACGCAAGTGAAAATTTATTTTTCCAAAGCGGGAAATGTATTGAAAACTAAACACGATACTGCGAAGAATAGTATCAACAACGTTCGTTAATAAGTAAAGAGGAGGTTATCTATCGGATAACCTCCTCTTTTGGTAATTAAATAAATAGTAAGAGTATTACTGCAAAAACGATTCCGGCTAATGCAGTATACATACCTTTTCTAAATTGTTTTGAACGGGTAGTGAACATCCAGAATGAGGATACTGCCATAAAAAACAGAAGAATCCCAATAGCAAGTGAAAACCAATGAAGCGGATTCTTGCTGGGAATTTTATGTAAGCTGACTAATTTGTTGATTGGAAAAATCAACTCTTTAACCGTATATTCGGCTTCTCCTGTAGATGTATTGAACGAGCCATCCTTAAAATAAATAACATCCCCTTGTGTTTCCAATATTTTGAAGTCTCTTATTTTAAGAGAGCTGCCTATGTCGGACGATTTTGTATCGGTCGGTAATGTTACCTTGATCTTTTTTTCGTATTTCAGAAAATCGGAATCCCTGAATATTAAAGCAATTCCACTGATCGCGTAAATAACTATAAACCCGAGTATAAAGAAGCCAATGTGTCGATGGAGCACACGCATAAGGTGATTAAAAGACTTTTTTGTTTTCATATAAAATGATAGATTGATTTTGTAACTATTCTTATCTTTACTTTTCAAATCTACTAAAAAGATAAGAATAATTGAGGTAAAATAGATTGTAACTTCTAAATTGGGCGATGAACCGACAGAATGAGGTTGTAGAAAGTCGATATTCTGATTTCACCGTGATTTCACGGGAAAGAAAAAGCACCTGCGAAATAAATCGCAAGTGCTTTCTGGTTTGTGGTCCCACTTGGGCTTGAACCAAGGACTCCCTGATTATGAGTCAGGTGCTCTAACCAACTGAGCTATAGGACCTGTTCAGACACTGGGTCTGAAATCGGGTGCAATATTACGGGTTTTTATCGGAATACGCAAGTATTTTTGTAAAAACTTGTTTTATTCTTCCTTCTGTTCTCCTGCAAATTCCATCAAAAAGGCCTTGATGAAGCCATCTATATCTCCATCCATTACAGCTCCAACATTGCTGGTCTGGTAATTGGTCCGGTGATCCTTTACACGGCGGTCGTCAAATACGTAACTGCGTATTTGCGATCCCCATTCAATTTTTTTCTTGGCACCTTCGATTTTGGCTTGTTGGGCACGACGTTTTTCAAGTGCTATTTCATATAGCTGTGATCGAAGAAGTCGCAAGGCATTCTCGCGGTTACCCAGCTGCGAACGGCTTTCTGTATTCTCAATAAGAATTTCGCGCGTTTCGCCGGTATCCGGGTCTTTGTAGTTATAACGTATACGAACACCTGTTTCTACCTTGTTAACGTTCTGTCCGCCTGCACCTCCCGAACGAAAAGTATCCCAGGTATAATCGGCCGGATTAATATTGATTTCGATAGAGTCGTCTACCAAAGGAGTTACGAAAACCGATGAAAAGGATGTCATACGTTTACCTTGAGCGTTGTAAGGAGAAACACGTACCAGACGATGTACTCCGTTTTCGCTTTTCAGATATCCGTAGGCCATTTCGCCTTCTACCTGCATTGTAACAGTTTTAATACCCGCTTCATCTCCATCCTGCCAGTTCGATATTGTAATCTTATATCCCTTGCTGTCACACCAGCGTTGGTACATACGGCAGAGCATAGAAGCCCAGTCCTGACTTTCGGTTCCACCTGCTCCGGCATTGATTTTTAGAACAGCACCGAAACGGTCCGCTTCATCACGAAGCATATTTTTAAGCTCCAGGTTTTCCACCAGATTCACGACACTCGCATAAGCAGCATCTACCTCTTCTTCGGTGGTAATTTCTTCTTTGTAAAAATCATAAGTAAGCTGAAGCTCCTCGCATGCTGTATGCATTTCATTATACAGCTCAATCCATTTCATAAGGTCTTTCACCTTTTTCATCTGTTCTTCTGCCCGTTTGGCGTCTTGCCAGAATTCAGGATCTTCTGTGCGAAGTTTTTCTTCTTCTAGTTGAATTGTCTTGGCATCGATGTCAAAGATACCCCCTCAGCGCCAGATCGCGCTCCAACACATTGTGTAGTTGGTCTGATGTAATCATTTTATATCTGTTCTAATTAATATTGGGTGCAAAGGTACGAAAAAAGAGCACTACTCCTGATACATAGCTTCAATTTGCGCAGCATACTTTTCTGAAATAACCCTGCGGCGGAGTTTTAGCGTATCTGTAAGCTCACGATTTTCCATAGTAAATGGCTCGGCAAGCAGCGTAAATTTCTTGATCTTCTCGTAGGATGCCAGATGACGCTGATGTTCTTCCACGCGCGATTCGATTAACCGAATTACTTCGGGATTGGCGATCAGTTCTTCTCTATTGTCGAAGGCCAGGCCTTTCTGATTAGCATAAGCCTCTACCATTGGGAAATTTGGAATTATAATTGCACTCACAAATTTACGTTCGTCTCCAATTACTGCAATTTGTTCGATGTATTTATCACTTCCCAGAAGCATTTCGATAGCCTGCGGAGCAATATATTTGCCATTCGATGTTTTGTACAGATCTTTTATTCGCTCTGTAAAGTAAAGGACATCACCATCAAGACGACCGGCATCACCTGTCCGAAACCATCCATCTTCTGTAAATGCCTTTTCATTGGCTTCGGGTTTCTTGAAGTAACCTGCCGTAACTGTTTTACCCTTTACAAGAATTTCGCTGTTGGAAGGATCTATTTTTACTTCCACTTCGGGCATAATGGTACCAATGGAACCAAGAGTATACCCTATTGCAGGGAAGAAACAAACCGTTGCTGTTGTTTCACTTAATCCATATCCGTAGCGAATCGGGATATTTACCGATTGCAAGAATTCATTGACAGAGTCCGACAAAGGAGCTCCGGCAACTGGGAATAGTTTGCCTCGTTCAAGTCCCAGTACTCGTTTCAACATGGCAAACACTGTTTTGTTGTAGAAATTAAACTTCAACTCAAGCGAAAGAGGAGGAGTGATGCTTTTGTTTTTATATTCCAGATTGTAAAGTCTGCCAGTTTTGATGGCATCGTTGAATATACTTTTTATTAAACCCGGAGAGTTGTTAATTTTTTCCTGTACGCCAACATATACTTTTTCCCAGAAACGGGGAACATTACACATAAGGGTAGGATGTATTTCCGGAAGCGTCTGCTGGATCATTTTTGGATCCTTGTTGATCGCTATTTTTACCCCCCTGTAAATACAGAATGCTACCCATGCCTTTTCAAAAATGTGAGTCAAGGGTAAGAAGCACATTGATGTGTCCTTGTCTGTAACTTCGGGCAGACGTGCTTCGTGGATACGCATAGCCTGCATAAAGTTTGAATGATGAAGTAAAACGCCTTTAGGTTCTCCGGTTGTTCCGGATGTGTACATAATAGTGGCAAGATCATCTTCCGAGGCTTCCTTCATTCTTACTTTAACAGTTGCCTCTGCCTGGGCATTGTTTCCGAGGCGCAGAAAATCGTCGAAGTAAATAGATGTCTTATCCTCCGGATTCATCTTTACAGCTGAATCAAAAATAATAAGCCTGGTTAGTCCGGGTGTAATTTGTTGTACTTTGAAGGCGTTATTGTATTGCAGTTGTTCGCCTACAAACAGGGTATGGATATCGGCGTCTTTTACGATGTATTCAATCTGGGCCGGAGAACTTGTTGCATACAAAGGTATTGGAACTGCCCTGTTAGCGTAGGCCCCAAAATCAGTGTATAAGCATTCTCGCATGTTTTGTGAATATACCCCGATATTCTCTTGAACGCCTATTCCAAACTCAGCCATAGCTTCGGCTGTAAGCATAACCTTATCTGCGAATTCTCTCCAGGATATTTTCATCCATTTCGATGTATCGTTATTGCGGTATTTCAATGCGATACGTGTTCCGTACTTGTCTGCCTGACGATGTACTATTTCGGCAAAGTGGTAAAATGACATATCTGTTTGTTTTATATTGATTTATTTTGCATTCATTACACAAAAGTAAGCTTTTCTTTTGATTTCAAACTGACTGTGGTTTTTTTTTACACAAAAGCCGCATTAATGTGCAATATATTTTAGAGTCAACAGATTTTGTACTAATTTTAGTACTGATTGTGGTGAAAGAACGTGAATAAACCGCGTTCAATGTTAAATAGTGATAAAATATTAATAAATAAAGGTACTATGTATTGCATAGTATAATGGCATTACATATATTTGCATCATAAAACAAGAAACAATGAATGCAGAAAACGTAAAATCACAAATGAGGAAAGGAACCCTGGAGTATTGTATACTTCTTCTCCTTTGCAAAGAGCCTGCTTACACTTCTGATATTATTCAGAAATTACAGGAGGCAAAACTGATCGTTGTCGAAGGAACTTTGTATCCATTGCTTACCCGACTAAAAAACAGTGAATTGTTGGGTTATCAGTGGATTGAGTCTACTCAAGGGCCTCCCCGAAAGTATTACCAGCTTACTGAACAAGGAAAACTTTTTCTTGGAGAGCTTGAAAATGCCTGGGAGGAACTTAATAATACTATCAACCACATTAGAAACAATTAATAATAACAAAAATGAAAAAAACGCTTACCGTTAATCTGGGAGGATCCGTATTTCATATTGATGAAGATGCTTACCAGCTTTTAGACAAATATTTGTCCAATCTTCGCGTCCATTTTCGGAAGGAAGAGGGATCGGATGAAATAATGAACGATTTCGAATTACGTATTTCCGAACTGCTTGGCGAACGGATAAAGCTTGGCTTTGAAGTTATAACAGTCGAACATGTGGAAGACGTGATCAAACGTATGGGTAAACCGGAAGAGATTTTTGAGAGCGATAGTGAAAAGGAATTTTCTTCTGAAGAAACGAAAATAAAGACATCGACAGGTGGAAGAAGACGATTTTACCGCGATCCGGACGATAAGATTTTAGGAGGCGTTGCAGGTGGTTTTGCTGCCTACATGGGTTGGGATCCAACTGCTGTTCGTATCGCCCTGTTTATTTCAATGTTTTTCTGGGGAGTAATGATTCCAATTTACTTTATTCTTTGGTTGATTATTCCATTGGCACGTACCGCAGCAGAAAAACTTGAAATGCGAGGAGAGAGTGTTACCGTCGAAAATATAGGAAAAACTGTAACGGATGGTTTCGAAAAGGTGTCTAATAATGTAAATGACTATGTTAGCTCGGGCAAGCCCCGTTCAACATTGCAGAAACTGGCAGATGCTTTTGTAATGGTAGTGGGAGCTTTACTGAAAATTGCAGTGATACTGCTCGCTATTATTTTAATACCGCCAATGTTGATAGCTCTTTTTGTATTTATTATTGTGGCTGTTGCATTGATTTTTGGAGGAGGCTTTGGTATTTTGTATCATTTAATGCCTTTGGCCGACTGGAATACGATACAGAGTTATCCTGAGGCTATAATTATAGGAGCAAGTGTTTCGGCTGTATTAGTGGTTGCAATTCCGATTGTAACAGCGATTTATGCTATATGCAGCCAGATTTTTAAGTTTAAACCTGTTCCCGTGCTTGCTAAGTGGATATTGTTTATTATATGGATTGTAGCTTTAATAAGCTGTATCACTATTGGATGGAATTATGGATTGCCAGCTGTGCTGAACCTTGGATGGGATCAATGGCCTGCCGGTTGGGATTCGGTCAGTATATCTCTTTGGTAATTGTTTTTAATGTAATGTGTGTTTAAAAAAGAAGGCCGCTCTGTCTCAGAGGGGCCTTTCCTTAAGGTTAACAAATTTATGAGTAAAAACCACTAATGAATCTTTAGTAAACGGTTCATGCGTATTATTAAACGTCTTATCTGAACCGCGTGCAAATATAATCAATCTTTTTATTTTCCAAATAATAATTGATTTTAAAACTCTTTTCTGATTTTTTCCGCTATTGCGGCTAGTTCATCTGAAGAAACTGCCATTTTTTCTTTACCAAAATAAATATCTGACTCCTTGTTTAGAGGAACCAAATGTATATGAGCATGAGGTACTTCCAGACCAATTACACTAAGACCCACTCTTTTACATGGTATGGCCTTTTCTATTGCCTGTGATACACGCTTGGAAAAAATAATCATGGCGCTTAAATCAGCGTCATTTAAATCAAATAAATAATCCACCTCTTTCTTGGGTATAACAAGTGTGTGACCCTTAGCAAGTGGATTAATGTCCAGGAAGGCAAAAAAATCTTCGTCTTCCGCTACTTTGTGGCAAGGAATTTCCCCTGCCACAATTTTGCTGAAAATTGTTGCCATATATATTATAATTAAATGGAAATATCTTCAACCTGGTAACTAACAACGCCCGACGGAACTTTTATTTCAACAACATCGCCTACTTTCTTTCCCATCAATCCTTTTGCAATGGGTGTACTTACGGCAATTTTGTTTTCTCGCAAGTTCGCTTCAGAGTCAGAAACCAATGTATAACTCATAACCATGTTATTCTTTACGTTCTTGATCTTTACTTTGCTCATGATCTGAATTACATCACTTCTTAATTGTGACTCATCTATCAGGCGAGCATTTGCAATCAGACTTTTTAGTTGAGCAATTTTCGCTTCCAAAATACCTTGAGCCTCTTTGGCGGCATCGTATTCTGCATTTTCAGAAAGGTCTCCCTTGTCTCTTGCTTCTGCAATCTGACGGGATATCTCCGGACGCTTTGTGGTTTCCAACAGACTAATATCTGCTAAAATTTTGTTGTAGCCTTCCTCTGTCATGTAACTAACAGCCATACTAAATCCTCCTAATTATTTCTTATTTTGTGAATATTGAATACTATATAAAAAAAGAATCCCGACCAACGAAATGGCCGGAACTCATTGTCTTATTTTTACTATACAAAGGTAAGTCTTCTTTTTTGAAGAAGCAAATGTAAAGATGTGCTTTAAAACATAAATTTCTGAAACAGAGGCTAAAAAGTCTTACAGCAGACTTTTTATCGAAGATTCCAGGTTGTTGATATTGTCTAGTCGTTTAACCAGATTGCCATTTTTGTCTAGAATAAACACGGCTGGTAATTGCTTTACATTATACAATGCTGCTGCTTGCGAATAAACAGATTCCGGATCGCGAACACACATCCATGGAAGGTTGGAAGCGGCGTTTTTCCAAAAGTGAACATCGGTATCAAGCGAGATCTGATATATTTCGAGACCTTTATCGTGGTAATTGGTATAAACTTTGCCAAGTTCCATGTTTAATGACGGAGACCATTCTGCCTGATAAGCAGTAAAGTTAACTATAACCACTTTGCCTTTGGCCAAGTCCGATAATTTTGTATTCTGGCCGGTAACAGTTGGTAAATCAATATCAAGAAAACTTATTTCTTCCGTCTTAATGTTATCAAGATTTAGCGGACGCTGACCACGAAGAACTTTGATTGATTGCAGGGCCAGATTATGCAAATGTTTTGATCTGGGACTTTCCGGATAAAAGTGGTCATAGCTTGTTGCAACAGCGCCATAGGCCTTTGAGTCTGCTTTGTCGTACAAATCAAAGAATAATAAACCGTCTATTTGCTGGAACAAGGCAAAATAAGCTGCAGCCGACATTGGGGCTGAGAAAATATATTTTCTTGCTACATTTTTGTAGGCTTCGGCGGCTTCAAGTACTTTGCTTTTATAAGTACTGTCTGCTATTTCTTTTGTGCCGTATGCTTTTCGAAGTTTGCTGATTTCCATATTGGCATCAAGCTGAGCCAAGGTGATGTCTTTAATCGCTTTGCAGCTTTCAGATCCTTCTACGGTATATGAGGTGGCAAAAGTGCCTGCATCTGCAATAAGTTTTACAGTTTCGGTCGAGTCAATGGCAACGTTGATAAACTGTTTGTTCAGTCTAAGCCGGTAAAACTCCGGATGAGTAGTCCCAGGTTTTTTGAATTTGAATTTACCATCAGCTGTAAGTTTTACCGAGTCTAGCGTTTCTACGACCGAAACACCTACATTTTCAAAGTACATGGTTTGTCCGTCTGCGCCGGATACAATCCCTTTTACGGTGAACTCGTTCGACTTGCCGCATCCTGTGCACAGAAACAGCAAAAGAGTAAAAGCCGAAAGCAGTAGTGTGGATATTTTTTTCATTATATTTTTAATATCGTTTTAATTTTTGCTGCAAATATACATTAATTTGCAATTGATGTGCTACAAATCCGTCTTTCTTCCTCTTTTTTTTCTTTAAAATGGCTTTATTCATCGTTATTTATTTTCATTTTCACATAATTAGAGGTAAACTTTCATTACCTTTGCCCCAATTTAAGAGATTAGAAAAAAAAGAAAAGAAGATTATGCTTAATCCAATTAACAAGACGATCGAGTTAGGTGATGGAAGAACCATTACCATCGAGACCGGGAAATTGGCAAAACAAGCGGACGGTTCGGTAACTGTCCGAATGGGCAATACTGTATTGCTTGCTACTGTTTGTGCTGCCAAAGATGCAAATCCCGGAGTTGATTTTATGCCGTTGCAGGTAGAATATAAAGAGAAATTCTCAGCAATGGGCCGATTCCCAGGTGGTTTTACAAAAAGAGAAGGAAGAGCTTCTGATTATGAGATTCTTACTTCACGTTTGGTAGACCGAGCACTTCGTCCTCTATTCCCGGATGATTATCATGCTGAAGTTTTTGTAAACATCATATTGTTCTCTGCTGATGGCGAAGATATGCCTGATGCATTGGCCGGATTGGCTGCTTCTGCTGCCCTGGCTGTTTCAGATATTCCTTTTAACGGACCAATTTCTGAAGTACGTGTTGGTCGCATTAATGGTGAATTTATTGTAAACCCAACTTTCGCTCAGCTTGAAGAAGCTGATATCGATATTATGGTAGCTGCAACGCTTGATAATATCATGATGGTTGAAGGAGAGATGAAAGAAGTGCAGGAATCAGATATGCTTGATGCAATTCGCGTTGCTCACGAAGCTATCAAGATTCATTGCCAGGCTCAGCTTGATCTTTCAGCTGCTGTTGGCAAACTGGAAAAACGTCCTTATTGTCACGAAGTGAATGATGACGAACTTCGTAAAGATATTCACGATAAGTGTTTCGCAAAAGCATATGCTGTAGCAACTTCAGGAACTGACAAACATCAGCGTTCGGATGCATTTGATGCCATTATTGAAGAATACAAAGCTTCATTAACGGAAGAAGAAATGGCTGGCAAAGGCGAAATGATTGGTCGTTACTACCATGATGTGGAAAAAGAAGCTATGCGTCGTGCCATTTTGGACGAAGGCAAGCGTCTTGATGGTCGTAAAACTACTGAGATCCGTCCTATCTGGTCGGAAGTTGACTGTTTGCCTGGTCCTCACGGTTCAGCTATTTTTACACGTGGAGAAACTCAATCACTTACTACAGTAACGTTAGGAACAAAATCTGACGAGAAAATGGTTGACGACGTGTTAAATCACGGAAAAGAACGTTTTCTTTTACATTATAATTTCCCTCCGTTTTCTACAGGCGAAGCTAAGGCGAGCCGTGGTATCGGACGTCGGGAAGTTGGACATGGAAATCTGGCTCACCGCGCATTAAAAGGTATGTTGCCTGCCAACTATCCTTATGTGGTTCGTGTGATCTCCGATATCCTTGAATCAAACGGTTCCTCTTCAATGGCTACGGTTTGTGCCGGTACGCTTGCATTGATGGATGCCGGTGTTAAAATTAAGAAGCCGGTTTCAGGTATTGCAATGGGTCTTATCTCTGAAAACAAGGGAACGAACTATGCAATCTTGTCTGATATTTTAGGTGACGAAGATCACTTGGGGGATATGGACTTTAAGGTTACTGGTACCAGAGACGGTATTACAGCTACACAGATGGATATCAAGGTTGACGGACTTTCTTTCGAAATTCTTGAAAATGCATTGGCTCAGGCAAAAGCCGGTCGTCTGCATATTCTTGGAAAGATTGAAGAAACAATGTCTGAGCCTCGTGAAGATCTGAAACCACATGCTCCTCGAATCGAGACTTTGATTATCGCTAAAGAATTTATCGGTGCGGTAATTGGCCCGGGTGGTAAGATCATTCAAGGTATTCAGGAAAAGACAGGTGCTACCATTGCTATCGAAGAAGTTGATGGTGCCGGTCGTATCGAAATCTCAGGAACAAACAAGGCTTGTATTGACGCAGCTATCGCTACTATCAAGGGTATTGTTTCTGTACCTGAAGTAAATGAAGTATATCAAGGTAAGATTTCTTCTATCATGCCTTATGGTGCTTTTGTTGAGTTCCTTCCAGGTAAAGATGGTCTGCTTCACATATCTGAAATCGATTGGAAGAGACTGGAAACAGTAGAAGAATCCGGTTTGAAAGAAGGCGATACAATTGAAGTTAAATTGGTTGATATTGACCAGAAGACAGGCAAGTTCAAACTTTCACGTAAAGTATTGCTTCCTCGTCCTGAAGGTATGCCCGAAAGTAGTGAACGCGGTCCCCGTCCGGAACGCGGCCCACGCCCGGAAAGAGGTCCCCGTCCAGAACGTGGTCATCGTGACTAAGTAATTTATTACATTATTATATAAGCCCCGGCAGTTTTCTCTGCCGGGGCTTTTTTCAATCAGAAATATAAAAAAACAGGTACTCCGATCAACGGAGTACCTGCATATAATAAGGTGTATGAATACTTATTTGCTAAGTATGCAAAGAGGCTTCAGTTGTTTGAAGAAATCGTTTCCTTTATCATCTACAAGGATGAATGCGGGGAAGTTTTCAACTTCGATCTTCCAGATAGCTTCCATTCCCAGTTCAGGGTATTCCAGACATTCCACTTTCTTGATACTGTCTTGCGCAAGAATTGCAGCAGGGCCACCAATACTTCCAAGGTAGAAACCTCCGTGCTTCTGACAAGCATCGGTTACCTGCTGACTACGGTTACCTTTGGCAATCATGATCATGCTTCCACCGTTCTCCTGAAACAAGTCAACGTATGAGTCCATACGGCCTGCTGTTGTAGGACCGAATGATCCGGAAGCCATTCCGGATGGTGTTTTAGCAGGACCAGCGTAATAGATAGGATGATCCTTGATATACTGAGGCAATCCCAGACCTGCGTCAATACGTTCTTTCAGTTTGGCATGAGCAATATCGCGACCTACTACGATTGTACCGTTCAATGACAAACGGGTCGAAACCGGATATTTGCTAAGTTCTTTCAGAACATCGGCCATTGGCTGGTTCAGGTTAATTTGAACTGCTTCACCTTCGCCTGCACGACGTAATTCTTCCGGAATGAAACGAGCCGGATTTGTTTCCATCTTTTCAATCCAGATACCGTCTTTGTTGATTTTAGCTTTAATGTTACGGTCAGCAGAGCAAGAAACACCCATACCTACCGGACAAGAAGCACCATGACGGGGAAGACGAATTATACGAACATCGTGTGCAAAATACTTACCGCCAAACTGTGCACCCAGACCCATGCGCTGAGATTCCAGTAATACTTCCTTTTCAAGTTCAATATCACGAAATGCCTGACCACCTTCGTTACCCGAAGTAGGGAGGTTGTCGTAATATTTCGCAGAGGCAAGCTTAACAGTTTTTAGGTTCGCTTCGGCTGAAGTACCACCAATACAGAAAGCAATATGATAGGGAGGGCAAGCAGCCGTACCTAATGTCTTCATTTTTTCAACCAGGAACTTAACCAGCGAAGTCGGATTCAATAACGCTTTGGTTTCCTGATACAGATATGTTTTGTTGGCAGAACCACCTCCTTTGGCAATGCAAAGGAACTTATACTCATTTCCCTGAACGGCGTACAGGTCAATTTGTGCAGGAAGATTACAACCTGTGTTGATTTCCTTATACATATCCAATGGCACATTCTGGGAATAACGCAGGTTCTCTTCAGTATAGGTTTTGTAAACCCCTAAAGACAACGCTTCTTCGTCGCAGCCGTCTGTCCATACGTTCTGACCTTTTTTGCCAGTAATGATAGCCGTGCCGGTATCCTGACAGGTAGGAAGCTGGCCTTTGGCAGATACTTCCGAATTGCGAAGGAAGGTAAGTGCTACAAACTTGTCGTTTTCACTTGCCTCCGGATCAGATAAAATTTTAGCTACCTGTTCCTGATGCGCAGTACGAAGCAAAAAAGAAGCATCACGGAAAGCTGCATTCGCTAGCTTGGTAAGTCCTTCTGATTCAACTTTCAGGATTTCTTTTCCTTCAAATTCACTTACAGAAACATGTTCTTTTGTAAGCAGATAATACTCAGTATCGTCCTTTCCCATAGGAAAAGGCGCCTGATACTTAAAGGGAGGTGTTGCCATATCTTTACTATTTTTTAAATAATTGTTGATTTCTGTTTATCCCACAAATGTACAGAATTATTCTATACTTACAGTTTATACAAAACCTAAAAGAACTTAAGGATGTGTTTCGCTAAGGGAGTTTACCGTTACAAAACCACGTTCAATCTATCGATCAATTCATCCCCAAGGGCTTTCTTTGTCACAATGTGTTCATTTACTGCTGCCACAAAAGGATTGTTTTCGAAATCCCCGCGAACACCTTCAAAATCTTTCATTTTATCAGACGTTGACCCATCTACACCAAAGCTGATCTTGGATGTAAGAGAGAACTCTTTTTTTGCATCGGCGTACAGTAATTCGTCCAGGCTTACAACAGATTCTTTCCATATTTCAACAAGAGAAATCAGTTTCTCCGCATCGATGGTTTGCAGATTCACCTTGTAAGCAGATTCGATAACACCATATGCCCAAGTCCATTCCATGTCGTAATACTTTTTATGTAATCCATGAAAGTAAGCAGAGATCTCTTCCAGCGAATGAATCTCGCCAGCCTCTATACGACATAAATACTCTTCAATCAGGTCCTTGGGAACAATCATTCCGGATAAATCAATCCATTCACCTTCACCTCTGGCATCGGTTGGACGAAGTTGTTTCCAAACCTCCTCCATGGATGAGAAATTGGTTCCCTCTAATCTTTTAATAAGGGAATTTCCAAGAAATTTATTAATAGCTTTGTTGTATAAGTCCAGCCCTTTTCGAAGAGAAGAGCCTTTGATACGTGTATTCTGATAATAATAAATCTCCGAAGTTTCGCCTACAAGCGATTGCAGGTTTTTCAAAACCTCTACCGCCTTTATCATCTTGCTGATCGTATACGGACTCAGTAAATTATAATTAATCGGATCCAGGTGTAAGTCAGCTTTGCGCTTGTCTCGCTTCGGCCACTTCTGAGCATCGCGGATAGTACCCACGCTTCGCAGATTCACCCCCGGAACCAGGTATGTTTCATCATCCTTTTCGATAAGGTACGAGAAAGGCATATCCGATGTATCACAGTGGCGATAATGTCTTCCCATTACTAACGAAAAAGCACCTACTCTGGCTGGCCATATCAAATACGAATCGCTTGTTGTCTTCGAACCTCTTTCCACAATGCCTTGATGGATTGGACCAAGCTTGTACATGTGGTTGCTTTGATTCGAACCGCTTCCGGCGTTCAGAAAAGAAAACATTCCCGCAATCAGCAAACTGCTTTTATGCATCGAGACAGTGAATGGACCTGCAAAGATAGCGCAGGCTTCTCCGTTTTCGAAAACACAGTTACTGAACAGCAGCGAATCGTGCGCAGAGAAGTTATGTGTAACATGGCAGGCCTGGCCTACAAAGCAACGAACCAATTTTGCTGCATCTGCAAGCACAACACCTGGAGATAGAATAAAATCCTGGGCAATTACACTGTCACCTACATATACAGGTTCTTCAGGACGGCTGTTTACCGATCCGTTTTCCAGTCTGGTGCAGTTTTCTATTGTGGCATTGCTTCCAATGTAAACATTTCTAATAGTTCCCGTATTTGTAATCCGGGTATTATTTCCAATAGTTCCGAAAGAAGAGGATACACCTTTCGAATACTCTTCAATAAGTTTGCTGATCTGTTTTATAAGTTCAGGTCTGTGGCGGTATAAGGCAATTATATAAGCCAGCGGGGCCGGTAAGGTATTGTACATTGGGACTTCTCTTCCTCCCGTTTCATTTAATACAGCAATCAGAGTCCCGTTTCCAAAAGAAGAGTAACCATCAACCAGCATCACATTGATATGTTGAATAAGGCAATTGTCACCAATAACATAATTCGCTATGTAATTCTGCACATTCTCGATAAGGCAATTATCCCCCAACGAGCAATTATGTAATGTTACATTGTGCAAACCTGCATGTTTGGTTACTCCGCCAGGCAGAACAAACTCTTTGTTGAAAGCTCCAAGAGATACCTCTCCTGAGAAGTGGGTGTGGGTTACATGTTGAATATCAAATAAATCAGGAACAAAAACGGAACCCCAGTTGTCCGCTTTACATGCATTTGCCTGCAGTACGGCAATTTCTTCCGTCCGCAGGTTACGCTTATTACTCATATGTCTAACGAATTAAGATAACAGTATTCTATTCATCAAGATTTCCATCGTCAACATCATCATACTGTTGAAAGAGGAAATCATTGTAAGGGAAACGCGTGGTGTGGATCTCTCTAACCCGCGTATATAGCATTGTTTTCAGTTCATCTACATTTGTACGGTCTTTCGCCGAGATAAAGATACAATTATCTTGCAAACGGTTCATCCAGGTACGTTTTAGTTCGTCCAGACTCACATTCTCGCGTGTGCTGGGGGTTAAATCATCTTCATCCTTTTTTACAAACGAAAAAGCATCTATTTTATTGAACACAATAATCATAGGCTTCTCTTGCTTATCTATTTCAGCAAGTGTTTTGTTAACGACTTCAATCTGTTCTTCAAATTGAGGATGCGATACATCCACAATATGCACCAGTAAGTCAGCCTCACGAACTTCGTCCAATGTCGATTTAAATGATTCTACCAGTTCTGTTGGCAACTTACGGATAAAACCAACCGTATCAGATAACAGGAACGGGAGGTTCTCAATTATCACTTTACGTACAGTCGTATCAAGTGTGGCGAATAATTTGTTTTCTGCAAATACCTCACTTTTGCTGATAAGATTCATCAACGTAGACTTACCCACGTTGGTGTAACCCACCAAAGCTACGCGTACCATCTTTCCACGGTTTTTCCGTTGAATAGACATTGTCTTGTCGATACTGATAAGGTCCCTTTTTAGCAACGAAATCTTGTCCAGGATAATACGTTTATCCGTTTCAAGCTGCGTTTCTCCCGGACCACGCATCCCAACACCACCGCGTTGCCGCTCAAGGTGTGTCCATAACCGGGTAAGACGTGGCAGCATATATTTATACTGAGCCAGTTCTACCTGCGTTTTTGCATGGGCTGTCTGTGCCCGTTTTGCAAAGATATCCAGAATAAGGCTTGTACGATCCAGTATCATCACCTGCAGTTCCTTTTCAATGTTCCGTAACTGCTTCGGCGACAACTCATCATCAAAAATCACCACCCCTATTTCGTTTTCAACCACATATTCCTTAATCTCCTGCAATTTACCCTTACCTACAAAGGTTACCGGATTGGAGTAATCCAATCGCTGGTAAAACATCTTTACAGGATCTACCCCTGCCGTATCGGCCAGAAACGCAAGCTCGTCCAGATATTCTCTGATTTTTTGCTCGTTCTGGTCTGGAGTAATCAACCCCACCAATACAGCTTTTTCTGTTTGTGCGTCTGATATGATAAATTCTTTCATGGTACAAAGATAGTAAATTCAAAGATTCGTTTATCTTTGTAACTCATTTTGTAACCATAAATATCTTAACTATGAAGAAGAGCCTGTTATGCCCTGTCTTACTTTTGCTTTTTATCTCTATTCAGTTGCAAGTCAACGCACAAACAATCCCACCCAGTCAATGGAATACATGGATAAACGATCCTGCTAAAAATGTCCTTGTAAAAGATACATTTCGGGTTCAAAGTTTCGAATCAGGTGTTCTTGATACTTGGGGGTATACGCTGTCGGGAAACGGAGCGGCTCTGTCTGATGTGGCTGCTTTTGGTCCTAACTGGACACATGGAACTCAATCGATGAGATTACCCTCCGGAAGTGCAATCACTTTCGATTCGTTGAATGTTTCGGGCTATACTAATATGTATATAAAAGTATATCACACAGGTAAGGATTTGGTTGCGGGTCAGAACCTGTCATGCAGTTATATTAAAAACAATGTGTTGACGAATAAAGACCTTAAAGATGTTGCCTACACTGCTCCTTATGATTCATCAGTGATAAGTTCGACCAATGGGGTTACTTTTTCAGTATCACCCGTTTCGGCCTCTTCAGGAGGGTATTACGTAGATAATGTATTTATTTTCGGAAGCATACCGGCTTATTCACTATTCTCCGGAACAGGGAATTGGAGCGATTCAACAAAATGGAGTAATCTTCCACCTGCACGCAAGCGGAGTGCCTTACTAGCAGGAAACGTAACGGTTCAGAATTCGCAGCAGCTAAAAGGTCTAACTATTGGAAACGGATTACTTACAATCTCAGAAGGAGCGCAGTTAACGATAGATAGCACGTTTACAGTTTATCATAATGCACAGACAAGATCAGGTTTTGTAAATAAAGGGGATGTTATTATAAAAGATAAAATACAGTTGATTACAACACTCGCGGAAAAAGGAAAATGGTACTTTATTTCTTTTCCTTTCGATGTGTATACGAAAGGTATTGATCCCCGGTTTGTTTTAAAAGATAATCAGTCCACGCAAAGCGGCAATTTTATCTACGCTCAGCAATACGACGGACAGCAACGTGCTGCCAGCGGAAGCAACGCAAATAACTGGAAACCTTTGGCTTCATCCCTGGGAGTAGGAGAGCAATTGGTTTTTCAAAAAGACAAAGGCTATCTGATAGCGTTAGATGGAGCTGCCAGCGATACAACGCTTACTTTTACCTCTCAAGCAGGAACTGTAGGACTTGATTTTGCCAGACAGGCACGGATTTCAGTTCCACATTATAACTATAACGGGAATGCGTCATCCGAACACAGCGGGTGGTATCTTTGTGGAAATCCATTTCCGGCGCCTATGTCTCTGAATAAAATTCAACCAAATACTACTTTGGGTAATTTTGTGTATTGGTATAATGGTTCAACCTACCAAGTCTTCGATGCCGGAAGCACCCAATCGATACCTGCCTACGGGGCTTTCTTTTTTAAAACAACAGCTCAGGGAGAACTATCCGTTTCATCATCCGATTCTCCCGAACCCAAAGCAGAATATTCCGGGGATTATTTATCTTCTATTGGTATTACCTTACAGAATGAAACCTATCAGGATCGGACTGAACTGAGATTTCGTTCGGATGCAACAGCTGGAATCGATGTGGCATTTGATGCTTACAAATTAACCAGCCTGCGAACCGATGTTCCTCAGATAGGAAGTTATACTTCTTCTGGTAAACTGTTGGCAATTAATTCTCAGTCTTTGTCTGCCGATGAATTACATGTGCCTTTATTTATACAAACTCCGGTGACCGGAGATTACACGCTTTCTTTCCAGACAGCCTCTTTTGTCGATTCAGATTACGCTGTTTTTCTTTCAGATAAACAAACAAAGCAAGTGCTCTCCGTTACAGAGAATAACACGTATTCCTTTTCAGCATCAGCAGATCAATCTGATAGGTTCGAGCTGATTTTGCAGAAGACTTTACCAACAGGAGTAACTCAAATAAGCGGATCATCTTTACAAATACAAGGCAACTCGATTGCATTAACAAATATGCCGCAGAAGGGACTGGCTACAGTAATGCTACTTACCGGTCAGCGGATTTGGCAACAACAGGTTCCTTCGGGAAGCAGCCGGATTTCCATGTCTCTTAACCGGGGAACCTATATCTTACAACTCCGGGCAGGTAGTTTTTTGGACCAACAGTTATTTATTATAGCACAGTAGGGATTGAAATACTTATTGTATATTTGCCGATAGAAAATAGGTTAGTATGAAAAAGATCAATTTTACGTCTTTAATCCTGATTGCGTATCTGGTGGTGATGAGTGTGATGGGATGGCCGGGAAACAAACCGAACCCGGATTATAAATCGTACTTTCTGATCATGGGGATTTCTGTGGTTGCTATTCTATTACTCCGCTATGTCCAGATCAGGCGTAAGAAGTTTCGTGATCAGCAGAAGAAAGAGTTTTAGGCCGCTGCCTTGTCTGGAGCTGAAGTATCCAAAAGTAAACCCAAAAAGCGTAAATCCGTTCCAACACGAATTAAACGCGAAAACATCTGTCACCTGTCACCTTTGGAGGATAGCAGATTGACTGTCAGTAGATATAAAAGGTGGTAGATGCCTAAAACCTATCTATCACCTTTTATCATCTGTCACCACGGGAACCCCCGCCATTCGCGCCACTCCCTTCCACGTATACAATAGTTTATTCTACACTCCCTGTCGGTATAGTCACCTCCGTTCTATTACCAACTCAGAATCTTTCCACTACACGTAAGGAAAGTAAGGAGAAGACTATATACACGTACCGTTTTGCTTCCGAACAACTAATCATCGGACCATGGTCAAACATTCATCGGACCTGGGTCCGATGAATGTTTGACCATGGTCCGATGATAAATTGACCCAGGTCCGATGATTAGTTGTTCGGAATGCCGGTAATAGTTCCCTGTATACTTAGAGATAAAGTACGAAGTGCTAGCAATTAATCCTGCCTTCCTAATCTTGATTGTCTGCAGTAAATAAAAAAACCGGGACAAAATGCCACGGGTTCATTCACTATTAATCACTATCAAAAAAGGCAGGAAAGAAGACGTAATGACGTATTATTCATGTATCTGGATAGATAGTAATAAACAATCTGCTAGTAAATACGTCTGATTAACAGGAATGTTTGATTGAAGAATTTCTTACTTTTAAAAGAGTAGGAACCACTACCTGTTCGGGAATACCACCCTCTTGTATTTGTTTTAGCAGCAACCGGCAAGCCGTGGTTCCCATTTCGTAGGTGTTGTGTGCTATGGCAGTCAACGCCGGTTCTACATAATTTGAATGGGTATCGTCTGTGTATCCAATTAAAGCGATATCTTGAGGAATACGCAGATTGTTATTCTTTATTTCCTTCATGGCAGCAAAGGCTAACGTGTCGTTCATTGCCAGAATCGCATCGGGAGGATTCGGCAGGTTAAGGAGTCGTTTCGTTGCCTCGCACCCTTCTTCGGGAGTCATTTTTTCGCATATAATTAGTGCGTCTTCTATGGGAATATTATATTTCTGTAAGGCTTCCACATAGCCTTCTTTCCTTTTCTTTACTATGCCAAGATAATCGGCTCCACCAATAAATCCCACTCTTTTGGACCCATTTTGTAATAAATGTTCAGTAGCTATGCGGGCTGATTCATGATTGTCTGCTACGACAGACGAAAATTTATCGGGCAGGCAAACCCGATCGAAAAAGGCCAAAGGGATATTTAGTTCTTCTAAAGCTTCAAAATGCGAATAATCTGTTGTTTCTTGCGAAATGCATGCCATAACCCCTTCTACCCGTATATTTATAAGGTTTTCCAGGCATTGTTTCTCTTCCTCATATTGCTCGTACGATGAGGCAATGATTACAGAGTAACCCTTTTGTTTTGCCATATCGCTAATGCCGCTAATGATAGAAGCATAGAAATAAGTTACCAGATCGGGAACAATAATCCCAATAATTCCGGAACTGTTTTTTAATAAGCTCATGGCAAATGGACTGGGTCGATAATTTCGTTCTTTAGCAAAAGCCTGAATCCGATTACGTAACTCCGGACTGATTTCGTAACTGTCTTTCAGTGCGCGGGAAACAGTAGAGATGGAAACATTAAACTCTGTAGCGATATCCTTTAGAGAAATGGGCTTCTTTTTCATACGATTAATCTTCTATGCAAATGTAATTATTCATGAGAGTTTACGCAAAGGTTTGCATAGATTTTCAGGCAGTTGTCTGTATCAATATCGAATTGAATAATCTACATTTGAGAGTGAAATAATAATAAATCGAAATACTGTTATGAATTACAATGAAATTGGCAAGACCGGAATGAAGGTGTCCGATCTTAGTTTTGGAGCCTCTTCTTTAGGTGGTGTTTTTCATGATATCCGTGAATCGGAAGGAATTAATGCTGTATGTAAAGCAGTAGAAAATGGGATGAATTTCATTGATGTCTCTCCCTATTATGGACATTATAAAGCGGAAACTGTTTTAGGAAAAGCATTGCAGTTAATTCCCAGAGACCATTATTATCTTTCCACAAAAGTAGGCCGTTATGGAAAAGACGGTAAGAATACATGGGATTATTCGGCCAAACGAGCAACAGAAAGTGTTTATGAAAGTCTGGACCGTTTACATATTGATTCCATAAATTTAATAAATGTCCATGATATCGAATTTGTTGATTTGAATCTTGTAATAAACGAAACTTTGCCGGCTTTAGTGGAGCTAAAAAATAAAGGAATTGTAAAACATATAGGTATTACCGATTTGCAACTGGAGAATCTGAAGTGGGTGATAGAGCATACTGCCCCCGGAACAGTAGAGAGTGTTTTAAATTTCTGCCATTATTGTTTGAATGATGATAAACTTGTTGATTTTTTAGACTTCTTCGAGAAACACGATGTTGGAGTTATCAATGCATCCCCTCTATCCATGGGACTGTTATCAGAACGAGGTATTCCGGAATGGCATCCGGCCCCGAAGGCATTGGTTGAAGTTTGCCGGAAAGCAGTTCAGCACTGTAAATCCAGGAATTATCCGATAGAGAAGTTAGCCATTCAGTTTTCGGTAAGCAATCCACGTATTGCCACTACTTTGTTTAGTTCTGCCAATCCGGAAAATGTTTTAAAAAACATTCGCTTTGCAGAAGAACCTATTGATTGGGATTTAGTGAAAGAGGTTCAGGAAATTATCGGCAACCAAAAACGAGTATCATGGATCAATTCATAATAGATGCACATTCTCACCTTTGGTTAAATCAGGATACGGAAGTAGATGGATTGCCTGTTCGTACGTTGAAAAACGGCCGGTCGTTATTCATGGGTGAAGTCCGGCAGATGCTTCCTCCTTTTATGATTGATGGTAAAAACAGTGCCGAAGTCTTCCTCTCTACTATGGATTATGCCCAAGTGTCTGCAGCAGTGGTTACACAGGAATATATAGATGGTATTCAAAACGACTATCTGGCCGAAGTGATTAAGCGTTATCCTGAACGTTTTTTCATGTGTGGAATGTGCGAGTTTCGTAAACCAGGATTCTTCGAAGATGCGAAACGGTTGATTGCCGATGGTTTTAAAGCGATTAAGATCCCGGCTCAGCGGTTGCTGCTTCCCGGGGGACGGGTCATGCTGAATAGTGAAGAGATGATGCAACTTTTTCATTATATGGAAGCAAACCACTGTATTCTTTCTATTGATTTGGCCGATGGCGATACGCAAGTGGAAGAAATGAATGATGTTATCAAGGAATGCCCCGGTTTGAAAATTGCCATTGGCCATTTTGGAATGGTTACCCGCCCAAAATGGATAGAACAGATTAGATTAGCACTCCATCAGAATGTAATGATCGAATCCGGAGGTATAACCTGGTTATTCAACGAAGAATTTTATCCGTTTCCCGGAGCCGTGAAGGCTATTCGGGAGGCTGCGGATATTGTTGGAATGGATAAACTAATGTGGGGCTCTGATTATCCCCGTACCATCACAGCCATAACGTATAAAATGTCGTACGATTTTATACAGAAAACGAATTACCTGACAGAAAACGAAAAAGAATTATTCTTAGGAAAGAATGCCGCCCGGTTCTATGGATTCAAAAATTTGACGAAGTTACCTTACATTAAAAATATGTCTGAATAAGTAGAAAAACACCATGAATAATAAAAAGATAAAATGAAAGCAGTTCAACTAACAGCAACTTCCGAAATGAAGGTGGTTGAAATAGAAAAGCCCTTTATGGGTCCCGACGATGTATTAGTTAAAATCAAGTATGTCGGTTTTTGTGGTTCTGATTTGAATACATTTTTAGGGCGTAATCCGATGGTGAAACTTCCTGTTATTCCAGGACATGAAGTAGGAGCCGTTATTGAAGAGACGGGAGCAAACGTTCCCGATGGATTTCATCAGGGAATGAGTGTTACTTTGAATCCTTACACGAATTGTGGAAGGTGTGCTTCTTGCCGGAATGGAAAGGTTAATGCTTGCGAACACAACGAAACATTAGGTGTGCAACGAAATGGAGTAATGTGTGTATTTGCCGTTCTTCCGTGGACTAAAATAATCCCGGCAAACAAACTATCACCAAGGGATTGTGCGCTGATTGAACCGATGAGTGTAGGCTTCCATGCTGTATCGCGCGTGCAGGTAACAGATATTGATACCGTGATGGTGATCGGTTGCGGAATGATAGGTATGGGTGCTATCATTCGGGCTTCACTTCGTGGAGCTACTGTCATAGCAGTAGATATTGATGACGAAAAGTTATCTTTGGCTAAACGTGTGGGTGTAAAGTTTACAATCAATTCCCAAAGCGATAATGTACACGAATGTCTTCTAAAAGTAACAAATAATCTGGGTCCGGATGTGGTGATCGAAGCTGTAGGTAGTCCTTCTACCTATGTAATGGCTGTAGATGAGGTTGCTTTTACCGGAAGAATTGCTTGTATAGGCTACGCTAAGAGTGAAGTCTCTTTTCAAACAAAGTTTTTTGTTCAGAAAGAATTAACGATCATGGGCTCCCGTAATGCGCTGCCTTCCGATTTCCGTGCTGTAATTCACTATTTGGAACAAGGAACTTGTCCGAAGGACGAATTGATTTCAAAGATAGTATCTCCCGAAGAAGCGCTTATGGCTATGAATGAATGGGCTGCAAATCCAGGTAAAGTATTTCGTATATTAGTGGAATTTTAATTTTAATTTAAAACCGTGAAAGAGTTAAATAGAAAAACAGCGAATGCAAAACAATATCCGGAACGTATTATTCAGTTTGGAGAAGGTAATTTTCTTCGTGCCTTTGTCGATTGGATTGTATGGAATATGAACGTAAAGGCAGACTTCAACGCAAGTGTTGTTGTTGTACAACCTATTGCGCAGGGTATGGTGGATATGCTGAACAAACAGGATTGCTTGTATCATGTAAATCTGCAGGGACTGGATCAGGGAGTTGCTGTGGATAATTTGACGATGATTGATGTAATCAGCCGGGCGTTGAATCCCTATACCGAAAACGAGGCTTTTATGAAGCTGGCAGAACAACCGGAAATGCGCTTCATTATATCAAATACCACCGAAGCCGGTATTGCATTTGATCCTTCCTGTAAGTTGACCGATGTGCCGGCATCTTCTTATCCGGGTAAACTGACTCAGTTACTGTATCATCGTTTTAAAACTTTTCATGGCGACAAGACTAAAGGGTTTATTATCTTTCCTTGCGAATTGATATTCCTGAATGGGCATAAGCTGAAAGAAACTATTTTCCAATATATAGAGCTTTGGAATCTGGAAGAAGCCTTCAAAGCATGGTTTGAAGAGGCTTGCGGTGTGTATGCAACTTTGGTGGACCGCATTGTTCCCGGATTTCCCCGTAAAGATATTTTGACTATTCAGGAGAAGTTACAATACAACGATAATCTGGTGGTGCAGGCGGAAATCTTCCATTTGTGGGTGATTGAAGCTCCAAAAGAAGTTGCGGAAGAGTTTCCCGCAGACAAAGCCGGCTTGAATGTCTTGTTTGTTCCGAGTGAAGAGCCGTACCACGAACGTAAGGTTACGTTGTTGAATGGTCCGCATACAGTATTGTCACCCGTGGCTTATTTGTCGGGTTTGAATATTGTTCGCGAAGCTTGCCAGCACGAAGTAATTGGTAAGTATATTGATAAAGTAATGTTTGGCGAATTACTGGAAACATTGAATCTGCCGAAAGACGAACTGATTCAGTTCGGGAAAGATGTATTGGAGCGTTTCAATAATCCGTTTGTAGATCATCAGGTAACTTCTATCATGCTGAATTCTTTCCCGAAATATCAAACACGCGATTTGCCTGGCTTGAAAACTTATTTTGATCGCAAAGGTGTTCTTCCTTCGGGTCTGGTTTTGGGCTTGGCCGCTATTATCACTTATTATAAAGGAGGAAAGCGCGGTGATGATGAGATAAAGATACAGGATGATGTGAAAATTACTAACTTGCTGACTGATTTATGGGCTACTGGTTGTACAAAGAAGGTTGCAGAAGGTGTTTTAAATGCCGGATTTATTTGGGGTGAGAATCTTAACCTGATTCCGGGACTTACAGAAAAGATTGTTTATTATTTGAATACTATTCAGGAAAAAGGTATGATTCATGTAGTTAAAGAGGTTGTAAATGAATAAGTATATCAGGATCCATCCCTCCGACAATGTGGTGGTGGCCATTCAATCGTTGGTTGCTGGCTCTACTTTAGAGATAGATGGCAGAAGTATTGTTTTGGTGTCTGATATTCCGGCAGGTCATAAAGTAGCCCTTCAGGATTTATCGGCCGGCGATCAGATTATTAAATATGGTTGCCCTATTGGTCATGCCTGCGAAAGCATTGATTCCGGAGCTTGGGTTAACGAGAAGAATATAAAAACGAATTTAAGCGGATTGCTGGAATATAAGTGGCATCCGGCAACTATCCCGCCATTGGGTAGCAAGCGAGACTTAACCTTCAAAGGCTATCGCCGGAAGAATGGAGAAGTAGGGGCCCGTAATGAAATTTGGATTATTCCAACGGTTGGTTGCGTGAATGGTATTGTTAATAACCTGGCCGAAGAGCTTCGTGTAGAAACTAATTGTCAGGGAGTGGATGCCATTGCGGCTTTTCCTCATAACTATGGTTGTTCTCAGTTGGGCGAGGACCATGAGAATACCCGGAAGATTCTTCGCGATATGGTGCATCATCCCAATGTAGGAGCTGTACTTATTGTTGGATTAGGCTGCGAAAATAATCAGCCGGATGCATTCCGGGAGTTCCTGGGAGAATACGACTCCGACCGTGTACGATTTTTGGTTACGCAGAAAGTAGACGATGAACAGCAAACGGGGATGAAGATCCTCCGCGAATTGTATGCTATCGCATCGGCTGACGAGCGCACCGAGATTCCTCTTAGTGAATTGAAAGTGGGATTGAAATGTGGCGGTTCGGATGGATTTTCTGGCATTACAGCCAATCCATTACTGGGATTCTTCTCTGACTTTCTGGTAGTGCAGGGTGGAACGACCGTTTTGACAGAAGTTCCGGAAATGTTTGGAGCGGAAACATTGCTAATGAATCGTTGTCAGTCTGCAGTTATGTTTGATAAAACGGTGCAACTGATTAATGATTTTAAGGAATACTTTATGGCTAACAAACAACCGGTATATGAAAACCCATCACCGGGCAATAAGGCGGGAGGTATTTCTACTTTGGAAGAAAAGTCGTTGGGTTGCACACAGAAATCCGGAGCTTCGGCTGTGCAAGATGTGTTGATGTACGGCGATCGGTTAAAAACGAAAGGCTTGAACCTGTTGAGTTCTCCTGGTAACGACTTGGTAGCCAGTACTGCATTGGCATCTGCCGGTTGTCATCTGGTATTGTTTACCACCGGACGCGGTACGCCTTTTGGTACATTTGTTCCTACTGTTAAAATATCAACAAATAGTAATTTGGCCAATCAGAAACCGGGCTGGATAGATTTTAATGCCGGAACATTGGTCGAAGATGAATCGATGGATACGTTGCTGGAACGTTTTATTCAGTTTATTATCGGTGTGGCAAGTGGTACACAGGTAAACAATGAAAAGAAGAACTATAGAGAAATAGCTATTTTTAAAACAGGAGTTACATTGTAAATAGGTTAATGTAATCAATATAAGAAGAAGGCCCTGCTTAAATTTCCAATTTGCAGGGCCTTCTCCAACTACTTACCAATCTACTTTCACCTTTGTGCCATTGGCCGCAACGGCATACACTTGTGTGAAAGGGCTCTTTGAAGTGAATGACGAAGCCGGAGAGATAAACACTAACTCCGAATTGTTATACACCTCGAAGGCGACTACATTCTTCCAGTTCGTAAAACTGAGCTGCAGACCTGTTTTGGAAACACTTCCCTTTTGAATGGCCCCATTCGTTTTGAATGTGGCAACCGAAAGATCCGTTATGTACTCCAAAGCATGGGCCGGTTTTGGATAGTTCATTGCTTTGATGGCATCTATCGTTTGCTGAGCCTGACTTTCAGTAATAAGAAAACGTCTTTCACCATAGTCGTCGAATGTATAATCGACAGCCGAAAGTAATCCCCATTTCAAAAAGAAATCTGTCAGATCCAGCTTTGCTACGTTGCAGCAAATCTTAGTGAATTCGAGCTGACTTAAACCGTCGGTCGACTGATCGGCTGAGGTGCGTACGGCTTCATGCACATCCTTGTAGAAATCGGTTTTCCCCAGTACATTGCTCATATAAAGTTGTAACTGCCAGAAAGGAACCAATTTACAGAACACATCCGATTCACGGGCATGAGCCAGTTTTTTAGCAATCATACTGCTCATTGCCTTTTCGTACCGGTTGGTATACCCTTCACCACTCATATCCTCACCCTGCAAACGCGACGTGTTACCGAAGCTTGTCTGCACAAACAACGAATAAATATTATTACTCACCTCTGTCATGCCATGCCATTTAAGTCCCGGCCGGGTTTGGTTTACATGACCAATCTCGTGTGCAGGTCCCCATATGGATGAACCCCTTACTTTACTTGCATTAGTAAGTTCACCAAGTGTGGTATTGTTGTAAGCCGTCCGGTTGTTTGTGGCATACATATACGATGTATAAATAACATGCAGGTACATCCTGTTCGGGTTCATTCGGTCGTATTTAGTCAAACCCATGAATTCTTGTTCCAAACGTGCAATGTCGTCATAGACATCGATCAGCGCTTTACCATCGGGTGTATTGTTTTTAAACTGATAAACCGGAAAAGTAAGGTGTGCATATTCGCCCAGCACATCAAAGTAATCGTCCACCGCATTATTCAGCAGCGTACTCCATTGACCGGCTGTATGTTTTTTTACATCGAAATATCCGTTAACCTTCCCCGAGGCAAAGTGAATGGTAACAGGTTGAACCGATGCATACTGTTTGGTATGGTACATCACATAAATCAATCCTCTGTTTGCCGGAACAATTTTGTTGATACCCTTTACCAGCGGGTAGGAGGAAGAGCCGTCACTGTATCCGTCGCCACCCGCCTTATTCAGATTCTGGACTTTCAGACTCAGCGACTGATTGTGCGTTTCGCCAACACAGACTATTAAGGTGTCGTATGCAGCAACACTTATTCCGGTTGGATTGTCGAGTAAGCTGTACGGATTTGTTTTATTGGATGCTGCTAATGTATTCGGATCAGGATACGCTTTATACTGCTGGATTCTAAATTCCCGCGGATAAGATCCCCTCAGCATGTAGTAAGCAATGTTTTTAAAGAATGGATTGGATACCGCTTCGATATCTGCCTCTGTAATACCGGCTTTCAATTCGGAGCAGGATTCATCGGTAAATAGTACCGCCGGGTCGAAATTATCAGGATTCTTCCTGTAGAACTCCATCTCGGCACAAGCAGCAAAGCCCTGTCCGTCTCCAACGCCCGACTTTACGATAAACCGGACAGAAGCAACCCCTCTGATACTTTGATCGAATCCGATCCGGGTAGCAGAACTACTTCCTTTAAAATCGTAATCCATCAATTTCTCAAACATGTTTTGTCCGTATTTCTTTACCTGAATTTCCACCTCCTTAAAGTGTCCGTTTGAGCCGGAAGTACGGGGATAGTAAATCAGATAGTCTAAGTCGGACGCCTCTTTCAGGTTATAGGTAAGCGTAATGGGAAAGTAATTGGCAGCCGTATTGCTCCAATTGGAATGATAGATAGTAGACTTGTCATTGTCGACGGACTTAACCAGCTCCGATCCACTCTGAAAAGAAGAAGCTTCGGCCGAAGCAACCGCTAATTTAATATCATCGTTTATCGCATTTTCGGTTGAAGGCTGGTAATCGCCTTCGCCTGCCTGGATAATGGTTACCTGGGCATTCGCTTTGTTATCTTTTTCTCTGATATAAATAATACCCGTGCGAGCCTCCTTGCTTGCATTACGCGAAACCACATACTTAACCGTGGTTGTACTCATTTCCGCCGACCTTAAAGTCGGTGCCGGATTTACCCAATCGAGAGAATCAATCAGATCAAATGATACGTTTGCCGTAATTTTCAATTCAATTTGTTCGCCGATAAAACCGGGAGTAAACCTGTCGGGCGACACCAATATAGTTGGTTTAACACCCAGTTGACTAATTTTGATGGAGCGAAGAATGCCAGCACCTTTCAGTTGGATGGTGGTGGAACGGACATCCCACTCTTTGTTTTCTTCTACCTGAACAATGATTGCTTTTTTATTTCCGTTTACAACCGGACTAACTGTGCACCATTCCGTTCCGGAAGCATCAACGTCTGATTCCCATTCGGAAAGGTTTGTTGTGATAAGGATTTCTTTCCCCTGCGCATCGGCAGAGAAATCTACGGACTCAGCAGTAATTTCAAAGGTCTGAATCCCCTCCGGAGAATCATCACTGCATCCAATCAAGAACAAAAGGAAGGTAATAAGTGGCAAGAATTTTTTCATGAAATGTGTTTCGTTTTTAGATTTAGCGTTTAATCTTTATCGGGGAATCTTCCCGCTTTGGAAAGATTCCCCGAAAAAAGATAGATCGGGTTGGCTTACCCGGTTTGCAAATATAATACTCCTTTTGTGTATTATATAAATTCTCTTTGTAAATAATATTCAGCTATTCAGAAATCAAATGGAAAGTTTGTGACCTATTTATCTCTTAAAATATTAAACACAGCATACAATAGAAGAAACCGACTAAAGTTCTTATTATTACAAATTTATGTCATGAACAATGAAATTGTATTATTTTGTGTACTTTTGCTGCAAGAAATAGGGTGGTGGAACAGAATGACGACATATTATTATTAAAGCTGATTAAGCAAGATGATCAATTGGCTTTCAAGCAGGTGTTCTATAAATACATAGATCCTCTAAGTCATTTTGTGAGCTTCTATATCCATGACTTTGATATAGCAGAAGAACTGGTTATGGATCTTTTTTCATTTATCTGGGAAAACCGGAAAACACTCGAAATAAAGATCACGCTGAAAGCCTATCTTTTTCAGGCTGCCAAAAATAACGCCTTTACCTATATTAGAGATAAGAAGGACACGGTTGCCATTGATGAAATGCACCATCATTTGATTATAGGCGAGGATAGTCAGGTCGAGTTCAATGAATTATATCGATTGGTTGAAGAAGCGGTTTCTTTACTGCCCGAAAAATGCCGTGAAATTTTCAGTAAAAGTCGCAATGAAAACCTTACCAACAAAGAAATTGCTGAAGAACTTGGTATATCAGTCAAGACGGTTGAAGGTCAGATAACAATTGCTCTACGTAAAATCAAAGCTTTTTTAGGCGAGCAATACTCCTATTTGTGGTAAACCTTTTTTTTATTCCTATTTACTAACTGCACATAAATAAGCTGCAAGATGCAACTTATTTTCTTTTTGAATTCAGTACACTATTTATTTTTCAATAAATGAAGAATAGGGTTAGGGGATACGCTCCCTTAGTGAGTCATAGAATGTAAACAGAATTAAACATTAATTGTGATGAAAAATAAGGAAATAATCTTCTGGCTGTTGATATTTTGCCTATTTGTGTTGTTTCTGCAGTTCAACTATAGCTACCAGTTTTATTACATGGAACACTTGCAGCTGTTACTGTTTAATAGATTGGCCGCTGTAGATGCTGTTGGACAAATTGGAGGAGTCTCGCTTTATCTTTCCAGATTTCTAGTCCAATTTTTTATTCTTCCCTGGGGCGGAGCGGTTATTGTTTCTCTCTTACTTTCAAGTGTTAGTATTGTAATGCGGTTTACTCTTTGGCGATCAAAACCTCTCCATGAAATTTATTTGTTTTGTCTGCTGCCAGCGGTTGCTCTTTTCCCTGTTGTGATTGACCCGGTTTATTACTTACAAGGCATAGTGGCTTATCTTTTTGGGTTGCTGACCTTTTGGGTATATGGAAAAATAAGTGATTACCGGACTCGCCTGTTTACTGCGGTTTTTCTGCTTCTGCTTCTTTATTATATAGCAGGTCCGGTTAGTGGCTTGTTAGGCGGATGTATTGCGTTAAGAGAATATCTAAATAAACAGCCGCGTTCATATATTTCTCTTTTGTTGGTGGCCGAAGTTCTTCTGCTCGGACTGTTAAGTCTTACTTTCTCTCTGACGGGCGAATTTCGTTTTGCTTTCCTTCCAGATGCTTACGCCGATCCGTTGATTCACGGCAACAAAGCCTATCTTTCCTGGATTGTGTGGCCGTTTTGTATGATTGTTGTACATTATATATATAGTAGAAGAAAAATACAGGGCGGAAAACTTACATGGTCTGTTGTTTTAACCCAGTTAGTGTTGCTGGCAGTCATTGCCTTTTTTTTAATTAGCAAGTATGGATTAAAAGAGTCGCTTCAGGAAAGAAGGATGAGTTACTACGCATATGCAGGGCAATGGGATAAACTGTTAGATGTTAAACTGGATCAACACAGTATGAATACAAAAATGAATCTTGTAAACTATGCGTTGGCAAAGCAACAAAAGTTAGGCGACGAGATGTTTAATTACGACCAACGTGGGGTTAAATCGCTGATAGCCCAGTGGGATAATTCTATTAATGCAGCCATGCAGCTTAGTGATATTTATTTTTGCATAGGCGACATAGCCTCTTCGCAGAAGTATGCTTTCGAAGGGTATGTCAGTTCTGTTAATTGTGGAAGCGGCCGTTTATTAAAACGGTTGGTAGAAACAAACCTCATTTTCGGCACCTATCCGGTGGCCGAAAAATATATTAGCTTGTTGGAGCAAACTATTTTTTATAAAACATGGGCGAAAGAACACCGCCGCTTTCTTTATAATGATTTAGCTGTTGCTAAGGATCCGTTGCTTGGAGGTAAGCGGAAAGGCCTGAACGGTCCGGCTGGCATTGCAGTGTCGGCCAACCTGATCGAAGAGTTGGAACTACTTGCGCTAAATAATCCCGATAATCAGACTGCCATCCAATATTTGGCTGCATTTTATCTTTCAAATAAAGACCTGGCCCATTTCAAAGGACTTGTGGAAAGATATTATCCAACAAAGATATGGCCTCAATTATCGGAAAGCCATCAGGAAGCCATTGTTTTTCTCTCGCCCAATGATCGTAAATACTGGATTCAGCATGGAATGAGCGGAGAAACAGAACACCGGTATAATTTGTTTGAACATGACTTTACAGCCAATTCCGATAGGTCGGACCTGCCGGAACAGATGGCTTCTAACTATGGGAATACCTATTGGTATTATCTTCTATTAAAAAAATAATATTTTTTTTAATCCTTTTTAGGGGTTACACACTCTTTATGCGTCTCACTTTTATTAAATAGAAAGTATGAAAACTAATATACCTTGGGAATTAATAATTAAAGAACTAAAACAGGAGATCTCTGACGAAGATAGGTCAGCGCTTGCTCAGTGGAAGGCTGATGAAAAGAATCAGGCACTTTATCTTGAGATTGTTCAGTTATGGAATTCATTGCTTTTGAAGCGAATGACTATGCCATCAAGAGCCGACAAGTGTTGGGAGAAGATGGAGAAGCGCCTGGCGGGAAGGAAAAGCCGGGAAATCAAATTCCCGGTTGCTAAATTCCGTTGGGTGGCAGTGGCAGCTTCATTCCTTTTGGTTTTACTGCTTTCAATTACCGGGTACGTTACAAACCAATGGATTCGTTCTAATAATATAGTACAAACCTATTCTTCATTTAGTGGCAAGTCGAAAGTTATTTTGCCCGATGGATCTGTTGTCTGGCTTCACAAACAAACCACGTTGGAATATTCGTCGTCCGTTTGGAACAACCAACGAAAGGTTCGTCTTAACGGAGAAGCATGCTTTGATGTAACAAAAGATAAGAGCCGTCCTTTCATTGTGCAGAGTCATGGCGTGGATGTAAAGGTGTATGGTACCGTTTTTAACGTGGATGCCAGAAAAGAGAAAGAAAATGTTAGTGTTAGTCTTTTATCTGGTTCAGTAGAAGTCTCTACTGGAAACGAAACCAGATTAATTGTTCCGGGAGAAGAGGCTTCTTGTGCTAAAAACACTGGACAAATAGAAGTTGAAAAGAAAAACGTTGCATTTGAAGCACTTTGGGCGCAGGAGTCGATCCGCTTTGAAAAGAAATCAATAAAAGAGCTTTCTGATTATTTATCAAGATGGTATGATGTGAAAATAATACTGGATCCATCTATTCCCGAAAGCCAGGCATATACTTTTACAATAAAGGGAGAGCCTTTTGAGGAAATTTTGCGCCTTATGGCACGCATTAATCCCATTGAATATCATTTTACGAAAGAAGAAACAGTGATAATAACACCTAAAAAATAAACCTATTAAAATTAAGTAGCCTATGATTGAAGTATAAGATTGTTAACCTTTATGCTCTAAAAAGAGTAGTATTTGATTTGTTAATTTATTTAAAAATTCATTTATGAAGAATCGGTTTTTTAATTATTTAAAACGGAGTGAACGGCTTGTTTTACTTGCGGCGTTTACTCTTTACTTAGGCGGGCCTGCCGAAATTCGTGCAGCCGGACAAGCAAAAACAATTACAGTAGAATTAAAGAATGTATCGCTCTCCAAAGCGATGACAGCTATCGAAAAAGCAAGTGGATATTCATTCTTTTTTGATGAGAATAAAACAGATTTAAATCATGTGGTCAACCTGGATGCGGAAAATGATGAAATCAACAGAGTCCTATCCGAATTGTTAAGTTCTACCAATCTTACGTACGAGATTTCGAACAATCAAATAGCTTTAATTCCTAAAGGAAACACAGGGCAGTTAAACCTGCGCTCGTTTTCAAAAACGGCTTTGCCTGAAGTACAACAAAGCCGTGGCATCAAGGGAGTTGTAAAAGATTCTTACGGTGAAACGATTATTGGAGCTTCTGTTATTGTTAAAGGTACTACAACGGGTACTGTAACAGATATGGATGGAAACTTTTCGCTGGATGTTCCGGTTGGTACAACGCTTGAGGTATCATATGTAGGTTACCTAACTCAAGCTGTGGTTGTAAACAGTAATTTGCTTAGCATTGTGTTGAAGGAGAATTCCACCCAATTAAGTGAGGTTGTTGTTACCGGCTTCGGTTTGTCGCAGAAAAAGGCAACGTTAACAGGAGCTGTATCTTCTATTGGAGCTAACGACTTGAGCCGTTCGGTTTCCTCTACTACTTCCGGAGCTCTTGTTGGTAAGATGCCGGGTGTTAACTCACGTCAGGCCGATGGTCGTCCGGGTTCTACCACCAACATTCAGATTCGTAACATGGGTAATCCTTTGTACGTTATTGATGGTGTTCAAAAAGATGCTGGTCAGTTTAACAACATCGACTTTAATGATATTGAGTCGGTTGCTGTTTTGAAAGATGCTTCGGCTGCTATCTATGGCGTTCGTGCAGCTAATGGTGTGGTAGTTGTTACTACCAAAAAGGGTTCTAAGAATACAAAGAACACTGTTACGTTGAATGCTTACTATGGATGGCAGAGTTTATCAAATTTCCCGGATCCGGCAGATGCAGGTACTTATGTTGAAAACTATATCCAGTCGCAAACCATTCAGGGAAAGACTTTAACCTGGGACAAAGAAGATCTGGCCAAATGGCAACAAGGAACCGAAAAGGGTTATCAGTCGTTTGATTGGAAAGATTTTATTTGGGAAACTTCTCCACAGGAATATGTAAATGCTAACGTGTCAGGAGGTTCTGATAAAATAAACTATTACTTTAGTTTAGGTCACCTGAACCAGGATGCTATGATTGTGAACTACGGTGGTTTTACCCGTTCCAATGTACAGATGAACATCGAATCGCAGGTTAATGATAAACTGAAATTGGGTGCTTCTATGAACGGTCGTATCGAGAAGCGCATGAATCCGGGTGTGCCAGGTGGCGACGACTATTGGTTGCCTATCTTTGGTACTTACAGAAACTTGCCTACGGTTCGTCCGTTTGCTAATGATAATCCGAAGTATCCAACTATGACATCTACGGATGCCGGAACAAACTTTGCCTGGTTGAATTACGATTTGTCCGGAAAGATGGAAGATACCTGGCGTGTAGCTCAATTGAATTTTGATGCAGAGTATCAGATTATTGATGGATTGAAAGCTAAAGGTATGTTTGGTTACTATTTGGCTAACAGAAAACATGATAATCAGGAGTATACTTACAAATTATATAAATACGATGAGGCAACGGATACTTATCCTGTAATGTTCGAAAATAATAACCCATGGAGAGAAAGAACAACTGCCATGGTTGAAGAACTTACCACTAATGTTCAATTGTCTTATAACAAGACTTTTGGTGATCATAACGTGGCTGCACTCGTTGGACTAGAGTCAATTAAGAGAGATGCTCCATCGAACTGGGTGCATTCAATCCCAGCTTCCAACGCTCTTCATTTGCTTACTTATGAAACAATGGATACGTATAATGATACAGGTAACAATACGGAGGCTCGTTTAGGTTGGACAGGACGTGTGAATTACGATTTTGCCAATAAATACTTGCTTGAACTATCTGCACGTTATGATGGTTCCTGGAAGTTCCCGACAAACGACCGTTGGGGATTCTTCCCTTCTGCATCAGTTGGTTGGCGTATTTCAGAAGAAGGTTTCTGGAAAGATAGCAAAATTGCATCTGTTGTGAGCGATTTGAAGCTGAGAGGTTCCTACGGTATGATGGGTGACGATAATGTAGACGGATATGCTGCCTTTGACTATATGAGTGGATACAACTACAAAAACGGAGGTTCTGTAATCGATGGAAAGTACACAATTGGAACTGTTCCCAGAGGTTTACCTGTAACAACCCTTTCATGGATTGAAGCAAAGATTTTAGATATTGGTTTTGACGCAAGTTTCTTCCAGGGAAAGCTAACAGGAACATTCGACTTCTTCCAACGTAAACGTACAGGATTGCCAGCATCTCGTTATGATGTGCTTATTCCTTCGGAAGCAGGTTTCAGTTTGCCAAAAGAAAACCTGAATTCGGATATGAATTTAGGTTACGATGCCTCAGCGCGTTGGAATGACAAGGCAGGTGATCTTAACTATTCTGTTGGAGTCAATGTTACTTATTCCCGTTTCTACGACTGGAACCAATATAAACCTCGCTTCAGCAATTCATGGAACGTATACCGTAACTCTATCAACGAACGCTTTGGTTACTTGTCATGGGGGCTTGAGGCCGATGGCCAGTTCCAGTCATGGGAAGAAATTGCTTCGTGGACAATCGATAACGACCGCCAGGGCAACAAGACGCTTCGTCCGGGTGACATCAAGTACAAAGATCAGAACGGCGACAAGGTAATTAACGGAATGGACGAACGTCCGATCGGTTACCGTCAGGGTTCTACTCCTGTACTTAACTTCGGTATGAACTTCTCATTTGGCTACAAAGGCTTCGACTTGGCTTTCGACTTGACAGGTGGTGCTTTGGCAAGCTGGAGACAGGATTGGGAACAACGTAATCCGTTCCACGACGGAGGTAACAACTCTCAGTATTACATGGAAAACACCTGGAGATTGTCCGATATAACCGATGCAAACAGTGCATTGATACCGGGTAAATATCCAACGATGTTAATCGGTAACAGTAGCCATAGCAACTATTGGAACAGTACCTTCTGGATGCATAACATCCGTTACGTGAAACTGAGAAATTTAGAGTTTGGTTATACAATTCCCCGACAGATGTTGGAAAGATTCCTGATTTCAGAATTGAGACTGTATGTTTCTGGTCAGAACCTGCTTACATTTGCCAATACAAATGGTACTGACCCCGAAATTACAAGTGAAAATGGACTTCAGTATCCAACAACCCGAATTGTGAACCTTGGTTTAACACTTAAATTTTAAATGAGATGAAGAAACATTATATTTTAACGGCTGTTGCCGCTTTAGCTTTATCGTTCGGAAGTTGTTCTGATTTCCTTGAAAGGGATCCGGACCAGATTCTTACGGAAGATCAGGTTTTTAGTGATGCAAACATGATTAAGTCGGTATTGGCCAATTATTATGGTCGGGTAACCTGGGGGCAGCACATCAATGATTCCTATGCTTATATTCTATTGGATGAAGCTTGCCGTTCGGATGGTGGTCCGGATAATACACAGTCTTTTGGCGATGCACAATGGCGTGTATACGATTATGGGTTAATCCGCAATATCAACCAGTTCCTGGCTGGAGTGCGTGCAGCCAAGGTATTGGATAAAGATGTGCAGCTTTCCGTTGAAGGTGAGGCACGCTTTTTAAGAGCATGGACCTATTTTAATATGTGTCGTGGAATGGGTGGTATGCCTATCGTGGGAGATGAAGTATTCGATTACAAAGCTGGCATGGATGTAACAGCATTACAATATCCGCGTTCTACAGAGGCCGAGCTTTACGATTACATTATCAAGGAGTGTACAGAGATAGCTCCGTTGTTGTCTGAAAATCCATCTGTTAATGGAGCTCGTGCAACTAAATGGGCTGCCTTGATGCTTAAAGCGCGTGCAGCGGTTTATGCAGGATCGATTGCCAACTATAACAATAAAATGGTAAGCCCGATTAAAACGGCTGGTGGTGAAGTAGGTATTTCTGCTGATAAAGCTAAAGCTTATTATGAAATGGCCTTGGCTTCAGCAAAAGAGGTGATTGCTAGTGGTAAATACCAGCTTCAGAATACCAAGCCAAATGATAAGGGAAAGAATTTTTATGAAGCCGTTTGCGTAAAGGAAAACAATAAAGAAGTTATCTGGGCAAGGGATTATAAATATCCGGGACAGACTGTGGAATTTACAAAACTGAATATTCCGGCTACCCATGCGGAAGATATCGACCGTTGTATGTATTCTCCAATTCTGAATTTGGTTGAAGCATTTGAATATGTTGATAACCGTGAAGGAAGCATCAAGACAAAAGATGCTCAGGGAAATTACATTTTCTATGATAAACCAGAAGATGCATTTGCCAACAAGGATGCCCGTTTGTATGGATCAATTATTTATCCGGGTGCTCCTTTCAGAGGAATGGCAGTGCCATTGCAGGCCGGACGTAAATCGTTGGAAAATAGTGTTTGGGTTTCTGAAGTTGCCAAGGGTGGTACTACTGATGCGCAGGGAAATGTAATCACTTCCATCAACGGTCCAACAACAACTAATGATCAGTTTATTAACAAAAGTGGCTTCTTCTTCCGTAAATTTATGGATGAAACGCCTATGTCTTCTACCCGTGGACGTAACAGTGATATGTGGTTCCCTCGCTTCCGTTTTGCCGAAGCAGTGATGATTGCAGCTGAGGCTTCTTTTGAGTTGGAAAAACAGGCAGATGCTGTTACCTATATTAATCTGGTTCGCGAACGTGCAGGCATTCAGCCTTTAACTGTCGTTACATTTGGTGATATTGTACAGGAAAATCGGGTTGAGTTTGCGTTTGAAGATCACAGATACTGGGATTTGAAACGTTGGAGAATAGCTGATAAGGTGTGGAATGGTATACCAAATGACCCAAATGCTCAGCAGTTTGCGTTGTTCCCCTATGTAATTAACGAACCGGGAAATCCGAATAACGGGAAATGGGTGTTCGATAAGCAACCTGTTCACATGGCTCCGTATCCAAGATACTTCCAGCCAAAGCATTATTATAACTTTATTGATCAGGGTTGGATTAACAACAATCCAAAGCTTGTAAAGAATCCATATCAATAATTCTAAATTATAAAGCAATGAAACTACTATCAAATATTTTTTCATTTACATTGTTGGCAACGCTGCTTTGGAGCTGCGGTTTGGATAATTACGATGAACCTAAATCAAAACTGTATGGTAAGGTTACTTACAATGGTGAGACTTTAGGGTTAAGAGGAACGGGTGAAGCAATTCAAATGCAATTGTATCAGGATGGCTTCGAACTACATGATCCGATTACTGTGTACGTTGGTCAGGAAGGTACTTTTGAGGCACTGCTTTTCGATGGCGAATATAAGTTGGTTACCAAAGATAAAAATGGCCCTTGGGTAAATAGCCGGGATACAATGGTTGTTAATCTGAAAGGAAGCACAGAGTGCGAAGTGAAGGTTACTCCTTATTTTACTATTTCCGGAGATGCAATTACTTTGAATGGCAATACCCTGAGCGCTACTTGCGCAATTAACAAAGTGGTATCTACTGCAAATATTGACCGTGTAATGTTGCTGTTAAGCAAGACATCGTTTGTGGACGAGGTGAATAACATTGCGCGTAAGGACTTTACAGGGCTAGCTGCCGGAAATACCAGCCTTTCGATGGACTTGGCTGGAAATACCAATGTGACAGAAGCCAAAGCGCTTTATGCCAGAATCGGAGTGAAGACTTCGGGTGCGGATCAGGCAGTTTATTCTAAAGTGATTAAACTTAAGTAAGCTGATTATATAAAGGGAAGAGGGGAGATGTGTATCTTCCTTCTTCCCTTTTTTATTTTATTTATTCTATTATTTAATATCATGAAAAAAAATCTTCTGTTTCTGTTTCTGGTAGTGTTATTTACCTCCTCGTGTGTTTCGAAGCAGGGTGAAACTTATTCACCGGCTAAAATAAGTAAACTTCGGGCTCCGGCTTATCCGTTGGTAACTATTGATCCTTATACCAGTGCATGGTCTTTTTCCGATCAGCTAAACGATGATGATGTTCGCCACTGGACAGGTAAAAAACATCCCATGTTGGGCGTTTTGCGCGTGGATGGAAAGTCTTATCGCTTTATGGGAAAAGAAGAAACACCTTTGAAAGTTATTCTTCCTACTTCTGCAACAACAAACTGGGAGGCTTTGTATACAGAAACAAAACCTGGAAATGACTGGTATAAGGCCTCATTTAATGATGTTGCATGGAAAAAAGCTAAGGGCGCTTTTGGAACAGATGGAATGCCTAACCTTTCTACTCCCTGGACAAGTAAGGATATTTGGGTACGTCGAAGCTTTGAACTTACGGAAGCTATCCAGAACAAGCCTGTTTACCTCGAATATTCTCATGATGATATTTTTGAACTTTATATTAACGGCGTAGAGGTTGTATCTACAGGCTACGAATGGAAAAATAATGTAATGCTTGAACTTTCGGACAGCATTAAAGCAACACTTAAACCCGGAAAAAATATTATTACTGCTCATTGCCATAATCAAACAGGCGGAGGTTATGTAGACTTTGGTTTGTTTACCACTCCCGAAACCAAAATATCTTTTGATACGAAAGCTGTTCAGAAATCGGCCAATGTAATGCCAACGCAGACTTTTTATACCTTCGAATGTGGTCCTGTTCAGCTGGATTTGATTTTTACTTCTCCTTTATTGATGGACGACCTGGAATTAATGACTACTCCGGTTAACTATATTACGTATCAAGTTAAGTCGCTGGACGGTACAAAGCATGATGTGCAGATTTATTTTGATGCTACGCCTCAATGGGCAACAAATACGGACAATCAGAAGGTGGTTTCCGAAAAGATAGAAAAAAATGCGATTACTTACCTGAAGACCGGAACTGCCGAACAGGCTGTTTTAGGAAAAAAGGGTGATGATGTTCGCATCGACTGGGGTTACTTTTATTTGGCTGCAGGTAATGATAGACAAGCTTCTATGAAACTTGGAGAATATCACACTGTTAAAAGTGAGTTCAATGAAAGCGGAGCTTTATCAGCAACTAACGGAAATGTTTCTCAGAATATGCAGGAAGAAATGCCTGTTTTGGCTTATAGTCGTAATCTGGGTAAGGTGGATGCTTCTTCAAGCAACGGTTACCTGATGGTTGGTTATGATGATTTGTATTCAATTCAATATTTTAATGAAAATCTGATGCCTTACTGGAAAAGGAACGGCAAAGTTGATATTTATCAGGCATTCGAAAAAGCGGCTGGTAATTATGTTTCTGTAATGCGCCGATGTGGTGATTTTGACAAGCAGTTGATGGAGCAAGCAACGAAAGATGGTGGTGAAAGTTATGCCGAACTTTGCGCACTTTCTTATCGTCAGGCTATTGCAGCTCATAAACTTGTTGAAAGCAAGGATGGTGAATTATTATTCTTATCTAAAGAGAACTTTAGTAACGGTTCGATTGGAACAGTCGATGTAACGTATCCTTCGGCACCGTTGTTTCTTGTTTATAATCCTGATTTGCTGAAAGGCATGCTTAATCCGATATTCTATTTCAGTGAATCTGGAAAATGGAACAAGCCTTTTGCAGCGCATGATGTGGGTACTTATCCTTTGGCTAACGGACAGACTTACGGTGGGGATATGCCGGTTGAGGAATGTGGTAATATGCTAACTCTCACCGCTGCAATTGCGATAATGGAGGGTAATGCTGATTATGCAAAGAAACACTGGACTGTCCTGACTACCTGGGCCGATTATCTTAAAAAAGAAGGTCTTGATCCGGAAAATCAATTGTGTACGGACGATTTTGCCGGACACTTTGCTCACAATGCCAATCTTTCTATCAAAGCAATAATGGGTATTGCCGGTTATGGGATCATGGCTGAAATGATGGGTGAAAAGGAAATTGCAGAACAGTATATTAGTGCTGCCAAGGTGATGGCTGCTAAATGGGAGACAATGGCTAACGATGGAGATCATTATAAACTTACGTTTGATCAGGCCGGAACCTGGAGCCAGAAGTACAACCTGATATGGGATAAATTGTTTCAATCCAATATCTTCCCTGCCGATATTACTGCTAAAGAAATGTCTTATTATATAACAAAACAAAATAAATATGGATTACCTTTGGACAGCCGGAAAACATATACCAAGAGTGACTGGATTTTGTGGAGTGCGTGTCTGACTGATAATCCTGAAGATTTTAAACAGCTACTTACACCTGTTTATAACTATGTGAATGAGACTACTACCCGTATGCCTTTAAGCGACTGGCACGAGACAACGGATGGCAATTCGGTTGGTTTCCGCGCAAGATCGGTTGTGGGAGGTTATTTTATGAAGATGCTGGAGAATAAGATGAAAGATGTAAAAGCAGCTTCTTCTAAGTAAATTGAATGATATGTTTTGGGGACGAATCAATAGTAATATTTTTGTTCAACTTAAATTATAAAATTATGAAGAAGTTCTTATTTCTGCTTCCTGTTTTTCTTACATTGGCACTGTTTGTATCTTGTAAAGATGCCAACAAGGGTACTAAAGTGGAGATATTCCTTAGTAAAACATGGCCAAAGGAAAAGGCGGCGGCCTGGATGGCAGAACAGCCCTGGTTGGTTGGGTGCGATTATATTCCGGCCAATGCCATTAATCAGCTTGAAATGTGGCAAGCCGAGACATTCGATACCGTGACTATTGCCAAAGAAATGACATTGGCAAAATCGATCGGTTTTAATACGCTCAGAGTGTATTTGCATAGCCTGGCATGGGAAGCCGATTCTGCTGGATTTAAGAATAGAATCAACACGTTTTTAGATATTACTTCCCGCAACGGAATTCGTCCCCTTTTTGTTATTTTTGATGATTGCTGGAATCCTTATCCCAAGATTGGTGCTCAGCCGCAGGGTATTCCTTTTACACATAATTCAGGTTGGGTACAGGATCCGGGAATGGATGCCCACAAGAATTGGGAGGCTGCATTCCCTAAACTGGAACGTTATGTAAAAGATTTGCTTACTTCTTTTGCTGATGATAAAAGAATCCTTATGTGGGATTTATATAATGAACCGGGAAATGCTGGTCCTATCAGTAAAGATGTGCCCCGTCCGGCTGCATATGGTAACGAGTCGATGCCTTTGGTTAAGAAGGTTTTTGAATGGGCACGCGCTGTGAATCCTTCTCAGCCACTTACGATGGGGATATGGAACCTCGATTTGAAAGAGCTTAATGAATTCCAGCTTGCTAATTCGGATATCCTTACTTACCATAATTATTCCAATCTGGAAGATCATGCCCGGGAAATAAAGTTCCTTCAAATGCACGGACGACCGATGATTTGCACGGAGTATATGTCCAGAGGCAGCAAGAGCACCTTTGCCGACATTCTACCTTTGCTGAAAGAGAACCATATTGGAGCTATCAACTGGGGATTTGTAAATGGAAAGACGCAGACCATCTATCCCTGGGACTCATGGGATAAGGAATATAAAGGGGTGCCTGATCTGTGGTTTCACGATATTTTCAATGCAGACCATACGCCGTATGATGCCAATGAAGTGGAGTTAATCAAATCGCTGACAGGTGTTAACTAAAACAGACTGAGTATAAATTTTAATATATTTACTAAGAACTATATAGCATGAAGAAACAGGTATTATTATGTTGCTTACTGGCAACAGTTGTGGGCGCAAATGCCCAATGGAAACCCGTTGGAGATAAAATCAAGACCAAATGGGCCGAACAAATCAACCCATCTGCCGTATTGCCGGAATATCCAAGACCAACTCTGGAACGATCGGATTGGAAAAACCTTAATGGCGAATGGGCTTATGCAATCCGGGAAAAAGGAGAGGTTGAGCCTGCCGCATTTGATGGTAATATATTGGTTCCTTTTGCCATCGAGTCTTCTCTGTCTGGTGTTCAGAAGAATGTAGGAGAGAAGAATGAGTTATGGTACAAACGTTTATTTACAGTTCCTTCTGCCTGGAAAGGAAAACAGGTGAAACTAAACTTTGGGGCAGTAGACTGGAAAGCGGATGTTTTTGTGAACGATATTCTTATTGGGTCTCATCAGGGAGGTTTTACACCGTTCTCGTTTGATATTACTCCTTACTTGAGCGGGAAAGGCGAACAGAAGCTTGTCGTACGTGTTTGGGATCCTACTGAAAAGGGATATCAGCCTATCGGTAAACAAACTTCCAGACCAGAGGGTATCTGGTATACTTCTGTAACCGGTATTTGGCAGACTGTATGGATTGAACCCGTTGCTGTAAACCATGTGACAGCGGTTAAGGCTATTCCCGATATTGATAAAGAAGTGGTAGATGTAACGGTTTCTGCAGCCAAGTGTTGTGTTGCCGATTATGCGGAGGTTACTTTATTTGATGGAGGTAAACAGGTGTCGGTTGCAAAAGGTGTTACAGGTAAGGCTTTGCGTTTAGCTGTTAAGAGCCCTAAGCTATGGAGTCCCGAAAGTCCGGCTCTTTATACTATGAAGATATCTCTTTATAGCGCAGGAAAGAAAATTGATGAAGTTTCTTCCTATACGGCTATGCGTAAGATCTCAACTAAAAGAGATGCGAATGGCATCATGCGTATGCAGTTAAACAATAAGGATTATTTCCAATATGGTCCTCTGGATCAGGGATGGTGGCCTGATGGTTTATATACCGCTCCTACAGATGAGGCTTTGTTGTACGATATCAAGAAGACAAAAGATTTTGGCTTCAACATGATTCGTAAGCATGTTAAAGTAGAACCGGCTCGCTGGTATTACCATTGTGATAAGGAAGGTATTCTTGTTTGGCAGGATATGCCCAGCGGCGATCATGGTAATGATTGGGCTCCTCATACTTATAACGGTGGCACTGATAAAGACCGTAGTTCTGAATCTATTGCAAACTATTACCAGGAGTGGAAAGAGATTATGGATCTTTGTATTTCTCATCCATCTATTGTAATGTGGGTACCTTTTAACGAAGCCTGGGGTCAGTTTAAAACTGAAGAAGTGATAGCGTGGACAAAGAAATACGATCCTTCCCGTTTGGTTAATCCTGCCAGTGGAGGTAATCACCGTCCTTGTGGTGATGTGCTGGATTTACATAACTACCCGGGACCAAATATGTTCTTGTTTGACCCGGTTAGGGTAAATGTATTAGGAGAGTACGGCGGAATTGGTCTTCCATTGGAAGGTCACTTGTGGCAGCAAGGCAAAAACTGGGGATATGTTCAATTTAAGAACAGCGACGAAGTAACAGCCGAATATGTTAAGTATGCTAACGAGCTGAAGGGCTTTGTTAAGCGCGGATTCTCTGCTGCGGTTTACACACAGACCACCGATGTAGAGGGCGAAGTGAACGGGTTGATGACTTACGATCGAAAAGTAATTAAAATTAACGAAAAAGCGGTAAGAGAAGCAAATCAAGCTGTAATTCGTGAATTAGAATAAACTAGACTGATACTTTGTATCTTAAGTCGGATTTCGAAGGTGTGACAGAAATGTTAAATCTTTGGATTCCGACTTTTTTTTGTCAAAAAATGTAATATGAATGTAATGATATGTTAAGTATTAACTTATATATTTGCACCGTGTAGTATGATAACTTAATATTTATATCCTCGAACCATTTATGAAAAAGAATTTAGTCTTTCTATTGCTAATGTTGTTGTTTACAACAATTTCGCATGCACAGGTTACAACTTCTGCAATTACAGGAAAAATTGTGGATGCAAAGAAAGAAGTGTTACCCGGGGCTGCAGTTATAGCAGTTCATATTCCTTCAGGAACCATGTATAGTGGTGTTTCAAACGGTGATGGTTACTATTCTCTTATGGGTATGAAGCCAGGAGGTCCTTATCGGATTGAAACTAGTTTCATCGGATACGAGAAGGCGGAACTTACTGGAGTTACGCTTCCTTTGGGAGAAACATACATTTATAATCCGGTAATGTCTGAATCATCCATCGCCTTAAATGAGCTGGTTATAGTCGGAACCTCCGGATTTAATACACAGCGAACCGGAGCGTCTGCAAATATTTCTGCTTAACAGTTGCAGCTTATGCCTTCCATATCCCGAAGCATAGGCGATTTTACCAGACTCATTCCCCAGGCTGCTTCAACAAATGGAGGTACCTCTTTTTCAGGGACAAACAACCGCTATAATAGTTTTCAGGTGGATGGTGTGGTAAATAACGACGTATTTGGTTTGGCCGGGACTGGAACTAATGGTGGACAAGCCGGTATTCAGCCTATTTCTTTGGATGCCATCGAACAGATTCAGGTGGTTATTGCTCCCTATGATGTCCGTCAGAGCGGATTTACCGGTGGAGGTATCAATGCCATTACCAAGTCCGGAAGCAATGAATTTAAGGGAAGTGCCTACTTTTATGGGAATAACCAGGACTTTGTGGGAACTACTGCCGGTAAGGATGTGAAAGATAGAACAAAGCTTGATAAGCAGACTGATATGCAGTTTGGTGTAAGTCTTGGGGGCGCTCTTATCAAAAATAAACTGTTCTTTTTTGTGAATGGCGAAATTACAGATAAAAGTTATCCCACTTCCTATAATGTAGGCGAAGGATCAAATGTTACTAATGAGGAAGCTTCTCAGGTTATGAATCACCTGAAATCAATTTCTGGTGGGTATAACGGTGGGGGTTATGGTCCGATGGATGTTACTACAAAGTCGTATAAAATACTTGAGCGTATCGACTGGAACATAAATGATAACAATAAATTTACGCTTCGTCATAGTTTTGTTAGTGGTAAACAGCTAAACTTCTCGTTGTCTGCCAACGGATTGCGTTTTAATGACAATGGCTATTATATGAACAGTAAAACCCATACGTTTGCCGCCGAATTAAATACGAAACTAAACAACACGTTGAATAATGAATTACGCGTTGGCTATACACGTGTTCGCGATAATCGTGATTTTGGTTCTACACCATTTCCTTATGTAAAAGTCAAACTTGATAATTTACGCTATATAGAAATGGGTACAGAGCGTTATTCGACAGCCAATCGGTTGGATCAGGATATTGTTACTTTAACTGATAACTTTAATTGGAGTGTTGGTTCGCATCAGTTTACCTTTGGAACGCACAACGAATTGTTTATGCTGGAAAATCTTTTTATTCGTGAGAACTTTGGTTCGTATGTGTATAGTTCTCTTGCCGATTTTCTAACTATTGGTACGGCTAATGAGGCGAAACCGGAGGAATATAATTATTCTTTTTCCAATGAATCAATTACCGGAAGCAAGAATTGGGCTCCCTCTTTTGGTGCCATGCAGTTAGGATTGTATGTACAGGACAAATGGAATTTGATGGATAACTTTAATTTCACTTATGGTTTGCGGGTTGATATGCCAATTTATTTGGATAAGCCTAGTAAAAATGAAAAGTTTAATGCGTCTGAAATAGCTATATCTCGTAATTTAGCTACAAACAAAATGCCTTCATCAACACCTTTATTATCTCCTCGTGTTGGATTTAGATGGGATATTAACAGGGATAATTCATTCCTTGTGCGAGGTGGCGCGGGAATATTTACTGGAAGGATACCGTTTGTGTGGATTTCAAACTCTTTTGGAAATACCGGTGTCGAATATATACGTACACGTTTGCAGACCGCCGATTTGAAGAAAATTAATTTCAAATTTAGTGCCGATCCGAATAATCAGCCTTTGGGTAAGGCCATGACCAGTACTGAAGTGGACGTGGTGGCTAAAGATTTTAAGTATCCGCAGTCTTTTCGCGTGAATCTGGCATTGGAAAAGATGCTTCCATTTGATGTGCGGGGAACCTTAGAAGGTATTTATACCAAGAAGATGAACGATATTTATTATCAAAATATAAATATTGAAGAGTCTGGAAAAATGTTGAACAATTTTAAGGATAAACGTCCTTTGTACGGATCTTCGATATCGTCCGACTATACATCTGTTATCTTGTTAAGTAATACTGATGAGGGATATTCGTATAACATTACTGGAAAGTTGGAAAAGTCGTTCGGTTTTGGTCTTGACCTGATGGCGGCCTATACCTATGGAAGATCTATGGGTGTTAATGATGGTACATCAAGTCAGGCTTATTCTAACTGGACGTATAATGAAAGCTGGCGTGGATCCAATAATCCGGAGGTTTCGTATGCCGACTTCGATCAGCCTCACCGAATCATAGCGTCCGCTTCTTACAAGGTGGCTTATGGAAAGAATCTGGCAACTTCCATTGCTTTGTTTTACAGTGGAAACAGTGGTAGTCGTTATTCATTGTGCTATAATGGTGATTTAAACAAGGATGGAGTAAAGGGAAATGACTTGATTTATGTTCCTACCAATTCAGAAATTGATGCGATGACATTTATGCCTTTAACGGGTCTTACTTCCGACGTGCAGCGAAATGATTTGAGAGCATATATTAACAGTGAAGAAAGCGGATTAAGTGGCTTGCAAGGTAAATATGCAGAAAGAAATGGCTTGATAACTCCTTTTGAACATCATTTTGATTTGCGACTGATGCAGGATTTCTATTTGATGGTTGGAGGTAGAAAACATACTTTGCAGATTAATCTGGATGTATTGAATATCGGCAATCTGTTTAACAGGGCTTGGGGCACTGTTAATTCTCCGGGTTATTCCTATACGCCAATAAAAGTAGAAAGCGTAGCCGCAGATGGAACACCTACATTTTCCTTTACAAAGCCTACTAGTAATGCGTTGTATAATCAAAGTGATTACAATTCGCGATGGAGAGCTCAGTTGGGGGTAAGATATATATTTTGATTTAATATGATAAATCCAGACGTTAAACTGTTATAATTTGAAAAAGGCTGCCACTAAATGTGGCACCTTTTTCTTTTGTATTATGTTTTTCTAATAAATCTGTAAGCTGATGAAAAAAAATATGTTTGTTTTGTTACTGGGTGTATTTCTTTTAAGTGGTTTATCTGCTTGCAAGACGACCCAACAGGAGCGCTATGTGGTGGTTTTGTCTATGGATGGCTTTCGGGATGACTATCCCGGAAGAGGGCATACCCCGACGCTTGATTCTCTTGCCAAGGTGGGGGTAAGAGCTTCGTTTATTCCTTGTTTTCCGAGTGTAACCTTTCCAAACCATTATAGCATGGCTACCGGATTACATCCCAACAATCATGGATTGGTAAATAACTCGTTTTATGATAGTACGATGGATAAAATGTACCGGATAAAAGACCGGGATGCAGTCTCTGATCCTTCTTTCTACGGTGGCGAACCTATCTGGCACACAGCCGAACGTCAAGGTATTAAGGCTGCGACCTATTTCTGGGTTGGTTCGGAAGCTCCTGTAGGCGGAGGTCACAATTCTATATGGAAGATATTTGATAGTAAAGTCCCCTATAATGATAGGGCTGATTCGGTGGTTGCCTGGCTTTCGTTGCCAAAAGAACAACGACCTCATCTGGTGATGTGGTACATTGAAGAACCTGATGCCATTGGTCATGATGCGACTCCCGATTCCTCTGCGGTAATTGACAAAGTGGAAGAGCTCGACGCAGTTCTGACCCGCTTCTTTTCCAATGTAAATAAGCTTGATATTGCACCCAAAATTGATTTCATAGTGACGTCCGACCATGGGATGGCCACCTTTACCCCTGATAAGTATGTAAATCTGGGGGATTATCTTCCCAGGGATAGTTTTAAGTTTGTTTTCGACGGAGTGCCTACGGTTCTTTATCCCAAACCCGGATACACGGATACCGCCTACGAGATCTTGAAGAAGGTTCCGAATATCACCGTATGGAAGAAAGATGAGGTGCCGGCTCGCTACCACTATGGCTCTAACCCCCGTATAGGAGATTTAATTGTATTGCCGGATGTGGGATGCATGGTTCAATTCCGTGAAAAGGGAAAGCCGTGGTTAGGTGGAGCTCATGGGTATGATAACTTTGATCCTACGATGCAAGCCATTTTTTATGCTTCGGGCCCATCTTTTAAAAAGAATGTAACGCATCCGTCGCTTCCCAATATAAGTCTCTATCCGCTCATCTGCCGGTTGTTGAAAATAAAACCGGCTCCCAATGATGCGGATAGTGTGAACCTTGATGGGTTGTTGAAGAAATAAAACGGGCTCCCGGATTATTGGTTGTTGCATTCCATCAATAACCGGGATACCTCTTCTTTACCCCACGAAGGGTAGAATGGTTTATCTTGCCGGGAATCATATAACGCTTTTGCTTTTAGCAGTTCAGGACAAAACCCGGGAGATGTTTGTCCCATAAATCTTGCCATGTCGCGATTGAAGCGAGCCAGCAGATAAACCGGTCTCGGATTGGTTGAATCGAAAGCTATGGCTGTTTTATATGCGCCAATAAGTTCGCCGAAGAGAGCTGGACCATTATTCTCCGGATCGGCAGCAACCTGGGCGTTTAGGATGAACCCTATTAACGTGGAGACTTCGGATTTATCGGCATCCGGATAGGCTTCCAGCTTTTTTGTCATTTCTTTTGCTTCACTAAGATAGGCAAGTTTTTTCTCTTTGCTTTCGTTTGCGAATGAAAGAGTAATGTCTGTAAAGCCTATGTAATAAACTGGTAACCACTGATCGGGGAATTTCATGGAAATTCGTTCCATTGTATTCCTTGCATTTATCATGTCCTGTGGACTTTTTACTTCCTGCAGCGATTTAATAGCCATACCCATTACGTCTGAGAATTCAGGCTGTGGACTTTGTGCATAAACAATTCCAGACCCGATAAGGGTAAGGAGTAGCAATAAAGATTTCATTTTTTTCATTTGACAAGTGTATTAAAAGTTTGAAACATCATAAGCTGTGTTGCCACTGAGTGTGATAAAGATGCCGATCATAAAGAAGCTGTTGCGTGAAGCGTTGACCGGACTGCTTGCAAAGGCGCCGTCTCCTCCTCGCGATGAAGAATAGGTATAATTATAAACATTATTCCGTCCCAGTATATTGGATGCCGAAGAGTGTATAATAATTTTTTTACTTAGCAGAAAGCTAATGCTAAAATCAAGACTGTTGTAGGCAGAGGTGGTGTGTTGCATAAAACCCTCTTCGTTCGGATTATGATAAGGTCTGCCGCTGGCGTAGCGGTTGGTTATTCCAATTGTTGAGCGAATGCCTGATACCCAGTATTTGAATGCAAGAGACAGGTTGTGTTTACTTGCATATTGCGGCATGGCTTCAACCGGATAGTCTCCGTATTTTCGATGGGAATCATTATAGGAATAAGCCAGCATATACTCCAGATTCTTTAAAACTTCACGGTCATTCAAAAACAGATCAATCCCCTTGGAGGAACCGTATCCATCGGATGCGTACATATTATTCAGATTTGTTGCCAGTCCGTTATATTTCTTATAGTATGCCTCCAAACGAAAGGTTTTGCCTTTTGCTTCGTGATAGGCTCCGGCTATGTATTGCCAACAGCGTTCGGCAGAAAGGGTTGGATTGTGGAGCAGAAAACTGTTTTCGGGAAGTTGTTGGTATAATCCGGCTATGGCCGACAGATAAAAGTCCTTCATCTTATAAGTCAGTGAAGCGCGGGGAAGTAATCGCCATCCGTCGTTCAATGTTGTCTGCTCCATCCGGGCAGAAACATTACCTTGCAAATTGGACGACAGGTTGAAGTCGTTCAGAAGAAAGAGTGAGTTTATTCCATGACTGATCTCTCCTCCTGTTATGTTTGTTGTAGGGGCTTTGTACGAAAGCGTATCTCTGCGCAGCATACTTTCGGCCCCTGCGGTAAGCTTGTATAGGTTGCTGTAACGTTTTTCAGTTTTTATCTTCAGATGGACTTCACTTTCCGTTTCATTTAAGGCATCCAAGGGAAGCCGGGCTCCGTCTATTCGCTTCTTGTTTGAGGAAATGGCAATGCCGGAAAAGAATTTGTAATCTCGTCCCAGTGTCTTTCTGAAAGTACTGTTCAGGTACAGGTTATCTTCTTCGAAATCCATTGTACGGCTTATTGGGTTAAACGATTCCAATGTATGCTGAGCAAAAGTGGTGCGGTCGTATGCCACATAGGTTTTCCATATGCCCTTGTTCGCAAATGTTTTTCGAAACTGGCTCTCTCCCGAGATTCGCTGGTATGGGTTTATCCAAGAGTAACTGTCGGGGAAGAGTTCATTGTACGGTCCGATGTTTTGGTAATCGCCGTTAAACGAGAGCGACGAGTTTTTCCATGCTTTGGTTCCTCCTCCTCCCAAACCAACAGTTAAAAGATTGACTCCAATCTTAGTAACCGGACTTTCGTCTTTTGTGGTCAGAGGAAGCACGCTGGAAAGACTTTGAGCATAATCGGAAGTAAACCCTCCCGACGAAAAGTTGATTCCTTCGAATAAGAATGGAGAGTATCTGCCCCGTGCGGCCGAATTGGCCGGTGTATAGGTATAGGGAGATAGTACATGCATCTCATCGATATATGTCTGCGACTCGCGGCTGTCTCCGCCACGTACCATTAGTTTGCCGCTTTCCCCGGCGGCTTGTACTCCAGGCAACATGGCTATGCCATTATAGATATCGCCAACCGCTCCGGCTGTAGTTGCAATGCTGACCGGCGACATCTCCTTCCATTTGGAGCTTCCCTGCAAACGGTAACTGCCGGCAGTTACAAATACTTCCTGCAAGGCTACATTTTGAGGAGTAAGCACCAGCCGGACATTTCCCATTACAGCTGCTTTTCCTTTAAAAGAGGTTGGATTGTAGCCTAACATCTGTGCGCACAGAGTTACCTCTCCTTTGGAAGAAGTCTGAAAGCTAAATGATCCGTCCTCACCGCTGCTGGTCCCTTCAAGTGTTTCTTGAATGTAGACATTTACGCTGATCAGAGGAGCGCCTTTATCATCGGCAACTACTCCTTTTACTGTGTATGTCTGGGCCGACAAAACCGCTGTTTGAAATAAGGATACAAAAAGAAAAATGAGAAAGCTAAAACGTGTTTTCATTATCGTATGGCTATTTTGTTCGACAGCAAAGGAAAAACATGTTTGCTTCGAAATCAAATAGTTGGGATAAACAACTAGCTTTTGATCTGTTCGGCTAAATTTTATTACTTTTGTGACGTATAACGTTATATGTGTTGTAAATGAATAATAAAATTACTGCTCGTCTGGGTAAATTAAAGGAGGTAGTTGATAAACCCTACCCTTATGTTGACAGCGGATGGAAGTCGGCTGTAGTTGTAGGGTTCTGCATCTTTTTGTTTTTATACATCTTTCAACCTCTTGGTCTTAATCAGTTTCCCGGTAATAAATTTATATACACGCTGGGATTCGGTTTTATAACTGTTGTTTGTCTGCTTTTTGATTATTGGTTACTTAACTTTTTTCTGAAGCAGGTGAAGATTCTTTGGACAGTCTGGTGCGAGATAATTTGGGATATTTTTTTTCTGTCTACCATAGCCCTTGGAAATGGAATCTATAATTCTGCCGCTGGATTCTTCTTTTTCAAGCAGGATAATCTGCAACCTCTGCAACTATTGAATGCCTTTTTGGTAACCTTTCCCGTGGGAATCTTGTTTGTTATAGTATTTGCATTGATTAAGAATGCCCGGTTAAAAGCACAGCAAAAAGAAGAAACGGTCGATTGCAACTCTGCGGAGATGAATGATACTGATTTTATCAGTATCTCTTCTGCCAATAAGAAAGATCCGGATGTGGTGCTATCGGTTGGTAATATATTATATATCGAATCGATGGGGAATTTGCTTAAGATTCATTACTTGTCGGGCGGGACTAATGTAGCCACACGGGTTATACGAAATACGCTGAAGAATCTGGCGGCACTCGAGCACCCGGACCTGTATCGCTGTCACCGGTCGTTTGTCTTGAACCTTCACAAAATAAATCAGGTAAGCGGCAATTCAAACGGTTATATGGTGAAGCTTATACACGTTGAGGGCGAAATTCCGGTATCAAGAAAGTATGCTGCCGATTTTATTCGTTTGCATAATCCAGACTGACTTTCTTAGAGCTGGAAACTAAAAATAGAAATAGTGTTGTATAAAATAGAATAATAGAAATTGGTATGATAAAGAATATTGTATTTGACTTGGGTGGTGTTATTATGCATCTTGATACGGACAGGGCTGTTAAGCGGTTTATTGAGATTGGAGTTTCTGATGCAACAGAGTTTGTTAATGCCTATCAGCAAAAAGGAGTGTTCCTTGAGCTGGAGGAAGGACTGGCAGATCGGGAAACTTTCTGCAAAAAACTTTGCGAGCATACAGGTAAAGAGATTACAGAAGAAATGGCCTTTTATGCCTGGAAAGGATTTATTGTGGATATTCCTCAGTATAAATTAGACTATATTCTTAATTTGAGGAACAGCTATAAATTATATTTGTTAAGCAATACCAATCCTTTCATTCTGGATTGGGCACGTACGCCTGAATTTACGGAAGCCGGTCGTCCTATCACTGCCTATTTTGATAAGTTATATGCTTCGTATGAAATAGGCATTACAAAGCCTAACCGCGAGATATTTGAATATATGTTGAAAGATGGCGAAATGATTCCTTCGGAAACTCTCTTTATTGACGACGGAGTGCGTAATGTGGAAGTGGCGGAACAGATGGGCCTTAAAACATATTGTCCTAAGAATAAAGAAGACTGGCGTATACCCTTAGATGCAATCCTTGCATAACTAAGCTCGTTAATAGTAAGATCTCTGCCGTGCGCCCATGGGGGTAAAAAAATACCCCCATGGGCGCATTTTTTTACCCCCATGGGCGCACGGCGCAAAGTATATAATCTTTGCCCTTAGTTGTTATTTGTTTCGATCTTAAAATAAGGGAGATTATCCCTAAAAGACAGTAAGCTTTTATTTTTCTATCGTTTGCTGTTTTGTTCTTCAAGTTGAAGCAGAAAACGTTTCATTTCTGTTCCGTATGCATATCCGCCAATATCTCCACCGGATTGTACCACGCGGTGACAGGGTACAATAATGAAAATCTGATTCTTCCCATTTGCTGAACCTGCCGCACGGTAAGCTTTTGGGTTTCCGGCACGCCTGGCTAGTTCCTGATAAGATATCTGCTTGCCATAAGGTATTTGTTGAAGCTCCTCCCAAACCCGTTGTTGGAACGACGTTCCTTCCTGCTGAATCGGCAATTCAAAGTCAGTTCTTTTGCCATCAAAATATTCTTCCAACTGCCATACTGTTTCCTGAAGAATAGGATTCAGTATGCCATTGCTTACGGGTCCGGGCTCGGGAACCCAGAGTGCACAACAAAGATGTGTATCAGTAGCCTGCAGCTCTATCCAACCGATAGGAGTGTGCGTGAACGTAATGTAGTGTGTCATAAAAATACTTTTTTTAAAAGTCCGGAAAGGATGCCGACACCTTCGGATGCACCGGCTTTAATATAGTTAATATCTTGTCGGAAACTTTTTACTTCCATCGGATCAATAAGATAAACCGGTTGTCCGTGACGAATGTAATTAAGAAGTCCGGCCGCTGGATATACATTAAGCGAAGTACCTATAATTACAAAAATATCCGATTGTTCTACCAAATCTATAGCAGGGTCAATCATGGGAACAGCCTCGCCAAACCAAACAATATGCGGACGTAGCTGGTCGCCGTACGGATCTTTATCACCGAGGTTTATATCACAGTTGCTTTCGGTCAGTTCATAGATTCTTTCGGGATCTGTTACCGACCTTGCTTTCATAAGTTCACCATGCAGATGAAGCACATGCGTGCTGCCTGCCTGCTCGTGCAGGTTGTCTATGTTCTGAGTAATAATACGAACGTTAAAATCTTGTTCAAGCTTAGCCAGACCGATATGTCCCGCATTTGGTTTCGTTCCAAGCAATTCACGCCTTCGCTTATTATAAAAATCGAGCACTAACGCCGGATTGGCCTCAAATCCTTCTGGCGAAGCAACCTCTTCGATGCGATGCTTTTCCCATAAGCCTCCGCTCCCCCGAAAGGTAGAAATGCCGCTCTCGGCACTCATTCCTGCACCCGTAAGTACTACTAATTTTTTCATTTGAGTCCCCTTGTAACCTTATTTTAATTTCCACGAAGTTACAAAATAATGCGAAATACGCATCATGGTGCTTATTTTTTTTGTCATAATGATATATTTTCAGCCTAAATGGACTGGCCTTAGGAAAAGGAGTAGAGAGAAACTTGAATTAAATTAACTTATATCCTTAATTTATAGTCTGATTCAGCGATGATATGAACACAAATCAAGGTGCCACTTTTTATTAAATCATCACAAAAACTTTTACTGTTTTGATATAGATATCATTAAATGTGTTACTTTTGTGGCTCTTAATAAGTTGAATAAAATAAATAATGGATAAAGTTAGTTATGCACTTGGTCTAAGTATCGGGAATAATTTCCAGAACTCAGGTATCAATAATCTTCAGATCGAAGATTTTGTAAAAGGATTGAAAGATGTACTTGAAAATGCAACGCCGGAAATCGGCTACGATGAAGCTAAAGAAGTTATCAATGACTTTTTTATGAAGTTGCAGAATGAGAAACTGGAAATCAATCAGAAGGCTGGGGAAGAATTTCTTAAAATAAACAAACACAAAGCCGGTGTAGTTGAATTGCCCAGCGGTTTGCAGTACGAAGTTCTTAAAAATGGAAATGGAGCAAAACCTTCTGCTTCAGATACTGTAAAATGTCATTACCATGGAACACTTATAAACGGAACCGTATTTGATAGTTCGGTTGAAAGAGGTGTGCCTGCCGAGTTTGGCGTTTCCCAGGTAATCCAGGGTTGGGTAGAAGCATTGCAGCTGATGGAAGTAGGATCTAAATGGAGACTATTTATTCCTTCAGATCTGGCATACGGACAGCACGGTGCAGGCGAAGCTATCGAACCAAACAGTACGTTGGTCTTTGATGTCGAATTATTGGATATTGTAAAGTAATATATACAAAAAATTAAAAATGAAAAAAGCAAGTGTTTTTGTTGCAGCTATGGCTGTTGCAGTAGGTGTTTCTGCTACTTCTTGTGATTCAAAGAAGAGCGCAAATTTAAAAAGTGCTATCGATAGCGCAAGTTATGCTATCGGTGTTAGCACAGGTGCAGGTTACAAAGAAAACCTGAAAACATTACCAGATAGTGCAAATGTTGACGCTTTAATCGCTGGTTTTACAGAAGCGCTTAAGGGTCAGAAAACAAGCATGACTCCAGAAGCTGCTCAGGCTTTCTTGCAGACTTATTTCATGGAAGCTTCTGCTAAACAAGCTACAAAGGCAAAAGAAGAAGGAGATAAGTTCCTTGCCGAAAACAAAACAAAGGAAGGCGTTATTACTACAGAAAGTGGTTTGCAATATAAGGTAGTTACTGAAGGTAAAGGTGTAAAGCCAACTGCCGAAGATAAAGTAAAAGTTCACTACAAGGGTACTTTGCTTGATGGAAAAGTATTTGACAGCTCAATCGAAAGAGGCGAACCAGCTGAATTCGGTGTTGGTCAGGTTATCAAAGGTTGGACTGAAGGTTTACAACTTATGCCTGTAGGTTCAAAATATACATTCTGGATTCCTTCTGATCTTGCTTATGGCGAAAGAGGTGCAGGTCAGGATATTAAACCTAATTCGGTACTAGTATTTGAAGTTGAATTGCTTGAGATCGTAAAGTAATTTTATTCTTAATATCTTAATGGCGGGTAAAATATGCTTTTTAGCATCATTTACCCGCCATTATTATTTATTTTGCACTTTTTTCTTTCAGATTGATATGCGAATCAAAATAAATATATACTTTTGATACTTTGATTGAAAAGTATATACAAATTTAAAGCAAAATATGGAGAAGATCGACAAACTGGACCGGCAGATTCTGAACATTATATCTAAGAATGCCAGGATTCCTTTCAAGGATGTTGCTGAAGAATGTGGCGTTTCTCGTGCAGCCATTCACCAACGCGTACAACGTATGATTGATATGAATGTAATTGTTGGATCAGGGTATCACATCAATCCGAAAATATTAGGGTATAATACATGTACATATATCGGAGTGAAGCTGGAAAAAGGTTCAATGTACAAGGACGTGGTTCCCGAATTCGAGAAGATTCCGGAAGTTGTAGAATGTCATTTTACTACTGGTCCTTACACAATGCTTATCAAATTGTATGCTCGGGACAACGAACACCTGATGGAACTTCTTAATACAAAGATTCAGGAGATTGAAGGTGTAACGGCTACTGAAACACTTATATCCCTTCGTCAGAGTGTTAAGCGTGAAATACCAATTTGTAATGCTCTTTAATAATTAAGAAAATATAAAAAAGCCCGGTATCTTTTGGATACCGGGCTTTTTTGTTTAGCCTTGTCATTTTCCTTTTTTTTATTTAAAGAAGGATTACTACCTTTGCTTACTAAAAATAGAATCATGTTTAATTCCCTGCGAAATATATGTGTGCTTGGCACATTTGGATTGTTACTTTCTTTTTTCTCTAATGGAAGCGAATCTTATAAGTTTCGGGTTTACCTGAAAGATAAAGGGGATGCTGGTTGTAGTATTGAACGGCCAGAGGAGTTTCTGTCCAGAGAAGCACTCGACAGACGTATTCAGCGTAGAGTCCCGGTAACAGCGGCCGATTTTCCTATTTCGAATGCATATATTGATAGTCTTACTTCTACAGGAGCCGAGGCGGTTACTCAAAGCCGTTGGATGTCTACTGTGGTTATGAATTCTTCTGATAGTTCAGTTGTTGATAAGCTGAAAGCTCTCTCGATGGTCGATTCGGTAAAATGGGTATGGAAAGGAGAAAATCTTTATTTGCAAAGCTTTGAACAGGATACAGCTACATTTTATCCTTCGGAGTTTCCCCTCGGAAATTTATACGGACATGCCGATGATCAGATTCGAATGCTAAACGGAATCAAGCTTCATGAAGCTGGTTTTCGGGGAAAAGGTATGCGGGTGGCGGTTATCGATGCAGGGTTTCAGAATGTTAACCGCATTTCTGTTTTTGATTCGCTGAACTTGTTGGGAACTAAAAATATTGTGTCGCCCGAACAAAGTGTATACGAGAGCGACGACCATGGTACAAAAGTGCTTTCTTGTATGGCTGCCAATAGTCCGGGATTAATGGTCGGAACAGCTCCCGACGCATCGTATTGGCTGATTAAAAGCGAAGATAACCGTTCTGAGTTTCCAATTGAAGAGGATTATTGGGTAGCGGCCGTTGAGTTTGCTGATAGTGTAGGGGTTGACGTTATAACTTCTTCACTTGGTTATTTTACGTTCGATACAGAGGAAGCTGTCTATACACAGGGCTCGCTCGACGGGAAAACGGCTCTGATAAGTAAAGCGGCCGCAATGGCTGCCGACAAAGGTATTTTGCTTTTTAGTAGTGCCGGTAATGAAGGTACGAGCTCGTGGGGAAAGATTACTTTCCCGGGCGATGCCGACGAAATAGTAACGGTTGGAGCCGTAACAGACGATAAAAAGAAAAGTACATTTAGTTCTGTAGGATTTACTGCCGATTACAGAGTAAAACCAGATGTGGTTGCTTTAGGTAGCGGATGCAGTGTGGTAGATGCTTCAGGAAATATAACTTATGCCAACGGAACATCTTTTTCTACTCCTATATTGGCTGGTATATCTGTTTGTCTATGGCAGGCTGTACCCGATCTTTCTCCTCGCGAGATGATTGAGGCCCTTCAGCAGGCAGGTCACTTAAGCAACCATCCGGATGCGGAGTTAGGATATGGTTTGCCCGATCTTTATAAAGCCTATAAATCTCAATGCAAGCATGTTTCCGAACGATGACATGTCAAGTGTTAGGCAGGAGATTTCGTTACTCGAACTAAATAATCGGGTTAAAGGAGTCCTTCAGCAAGCTTTCCCTGCTACGTATTGGGTGCGGGCAGAGATGAGCGATGTCAGGCAAAACGCATCCTCCGGTCATTGTTATCTTGAATTTATTGAGAAACATCCGTCAACCGGACAATTGCTTGCCAAGGTCCGCGGTTCTATCTGGGCGAAGACTTTTCATCTGCTCAAGCCTTACTTTGAGAGCGAAACAGGACAGGCGTTTGCTTCGGGATTAAAAGTACTGGTTAAAGTTACGGTCGAGTTTCATGAATTGTATGGTTACAGCTTAACTGTAGTTGATATAGATCCGGCTTATACGTTGGGCGATATGGTACGGCGACGCCTTGAGATTGTTCGTCAGCTGCAGGAAGAAGGTGTGTTTGCGCTGAATAAAGAATTACCCTTTCCAATATTGCCCCAGCGTATTGCAATTATAACGTCTCCTACGGCTGCCGGTTATGAGGATTTTTTACAGCAGCTTACCAATAATAAGGCTGGCTATATGTTCTATCCGAGGTTGTTTCCTGCTGTAATGCAGGGAGATAAAACAGAAGAGTCTGTTATTTCCGCTCTGGATAAGGTTTATGAGCAGGTCGGCAATTTTGATGTAGTGGTGATTATACGGGGTGGTGGTGCCACATCCGATTTACATAGTTTTGATTCGTATTTACTGGCTGCTAATTGTGCTCAGTTTCCTTTACCCATTATTACTGGAATAGGACACGAACGAGATGATACTGTAATTGATATGGTGGCACATACGCGGGCGAAAACTCCTACGGCTGTGGCCGAGTTTCTTATCGGACGATTGGATGAAGCTGCTGGTTTATTGGACGATTTGAAGGGTAAATGCAGTAAACGGGCTTTGGAAGTTCTGAATGAACGTCGCTCATCGCTTCAGTTGCTTATGGCTACCCTGCCTGCTTTAGCCGGGGGAAAGATAGAACGCAGTCAGATGTTGTTACAGCATTTAGGAATGAAATTACCCGTATTGGCGAATACTTTGTTGGAACGTAAGAGGGTTTCTTTGATACGAATGGGAATTGCCTTACCCGGACTAGCCGTGCAAACGATTGATCGAAAACGGACGGTTTTGGATAAATCAGAAAATGGTCTTCGTCAGGTAACTTCCGAATTGCTTTCGCTACGCAGGCATTCCTTGCAGCTTAACGAACAGTTTATTACACTTGCCTCTCCGGAACATATTATGCAAAGGGGATATAGCATGATCTTAAAAGATGGATGCATTGTGAAAAGAGCGTCTGATATGCAGTCAGGCGATTTAGTTACAATCCGGTTTGCTGATGGAGACAAAGATAGCCGCATACTTTAACAAAATAATACGACAGAGATATGGAACATAAAGAAGAATCATATAATGAAGCTATCGAGAAGCTCCGGCTGATTGTAGAAGAAATTGAGCAGGGAGAACTGGAAGTGGATCTCCTTTCTGAAAAGGTAAAGGAGGCAACGCGGTTGATCAAGTTATGTAAGGAGAAACTCTACAAAGCTGATCAGGAAGTTAAAAAAGTCCTTGAAGAGCTAGATTAGTAAGAAAGCGGTTGTAATTGTTTAACTACAATAAGAATAAGATGGATAAACAAATTAAATATGTACTTGTTGTGGCTGGTGGTCAGGGATTACGAATGGGGGGTGATCTTCCTAAACAGTTTATTCCTGTTGCAGGGAAACCTGTGCTTATGCACACGCTCGAAGCATTCAATAGCTATGATTCCACTGTGCGATTCATACTGGTGCTCCCGGAGTCACATCAAGCCTATTGGCATGAATTATGTGAAAAGTACAATTTTTGTATATCTCATCAGATAACTTCGGGAGGTGAAACTCGTTTTCATTCTGTTTGTAACGGGTTGAAACTGGTTACATCTCCTGGTCTTGTGGCTGTGCACGATGGTGTCCGTCCGCTGGTTTCATCCGAAGTTATAGCAGCCTGTTTTAAGGAGGCAGCCTTGCACGGAACCGCTATTCCTGTTTTGCCTATGGTTGACTCGTTGCGTGAATATACAGAAGAAGGAAGTATTCCTGTGGATCGGGCTCGTTATTGTGCGGTACAGACTCCTCAGGTTTTTAAAAGCGAGTTACTTCTGTCTGCTTACGAACGTCCTTATGAGCTGTGCTTTACAGATGATGCTTCTGTTGTGGAATCGTCCTGCCACCCGGTTAATCTGATCCCGGGTAACAGAGAGAATATAAAAATAACGACTCCATTTGATCTGTTAATTACAGAAGCGGTGTTGAACCAACGTTCTCAATTCTAATTAGAAAACTATGATAGACCTGGAAAGAAGATCCATCGTTTATTTGCCGGGAGTCGGTCCAAGAAAGGCAGAACTCCTTGAAAAAGAGTTGGGTATTCGTTCCTATGCGGATCTTCTGAATTATTTCCCTTATAAATACATTGATCGTTCCCGGGTTTATCGCATCAGCGAAATTGAAGGGAATATGCCATATATTCAGTTAAAAGGTCGCTTTCAGTACTTCGAAACGGTCGGAGAAGGTCGAACTAAACGCCTGGTTGGTAAATTTACGGATGGTACAGGGGTAATAGATCTTGTATGGTTTAAAGGAATTTCGTACGTGCTGGACAAATATAAGCCTGGTGCAGAATTTATTGTGTTTGGTAAACCGGTAGTTTTTGGTCGTACATATAATATTCCGCATCCTGATATCGATCCTGTAAGTAGTGCAGATCAGGTGGCTTCAGGTTTAACTCCGTATTATTCCACTTCGGAGAAGATGAAAAAGTCTTTTCTCAATTCACGGTCTATTCAGAATTTAATCTTTACACTTCTAAATTCAATAACCGACGAATTTGCCGATCCGTTGCCCGAATATGTTTTAAAACGTATCGGCATGACTTCCTATAGGGAGGCAATGCATCAGATTCATTTTCCTGATTCTGCAGAAAAACTACGGGATGCACAGGCCAGGTTAAAGTTCGATGAACTTTTCTTTATTCAGCTTAACATGCTTCAGACGGCAAAGCTTCGTCAGCTTCGTATTAAAGGACTGCTTTTTTCCAAAGTCGGGACCTATTTTAATACCTTTTATAAAGACTATTTGCCCTTTGAACTTACAGGAGCTCAGAAACGTGTTGTCCGTGAAATTCGTAATGATATGGGTAGTGGCAGGCAGATGAATCGTTTGTTGCAAGGTGATGTGGGTAGTGGGAAAACGCTTGTTGCACTATTGTCTATGCTGCTGGCGTTGGATAATGGATATCAGGCTTGTATGATGGCTCCAACTGAAATCCTGGCGACACAGCATTATGCTACGGTAATCGGTTTTCTCGAAGATATGGATGTAAAAGTAGCTCTTCTAACCGGATCAACCAAGAAAAAAGAACGACAGAAAATCTTGCCGCAAATTGAGAATGGAGAAATTCAGATTCTTATTGGCACACACGCTCTTATTGAAGATTCCGTTTCGTTTGCATCTCTTGGTCTGGCTGTTATAGATGAACAACACAGGTTTGGGGTAGAGCAACGTTCGCGTTTATGGAAAAAGAACAAAGAGATCCCTCATGTTTTGGTGATGACTGCTACGCCAATTCCCCGTACACTTGCTATGACTCTTTACGGTGATCTGGATGTCTCTGTAATTGATGAGCTTCCTCCCGGCCGAAAGCCAATAAAAACTGTGCACCGTTACGATACAAATAAAGCTCAGCTCTATGATTTTCTGCGAAAAGAAATTCAATTAGGTCGACAGGTGTATGTGGTTTTTCCTCTTATTGAAGGCAGTGAGAAACTTGACTATAAAAATCTGGAGGAAGGGTATGAGCTTTTTAAAGAAGTCTTTCCCGAGTTTACAGTTTGTATGGTTCATGGAAGGATGAAAGCTGTCGAAAAAGAAGCTGAGATGAAACGTTTTATATCAGGCGAAGCTCATATGCTTATGGCCACAACTGTTATTGAAGTTGGTGTTAACGTTCCCAATGCTTCTGTGATGGTTATAGAAAGCGCAGAACGATTTGGCTTATCTCAATTACACCAGCTTCGGGGCAGGGTTGGAAGAGGAGCGGACCAGTCTTATTGTGTTTTGGTTTCTTCTTATAAGCTTAGTAATGATACCCGGAAGCGGTTGGAAATCATGGTTAATAGTACGGATGGATTTGAAATTGCTGAAGCCGATTTGCGCATGCGCGGACATGGAGATCTGGAAGGAACGCGCCAAAGCGGGGAAGGTATTGATCTAAAAATAGCCAACCTTGCATCGGATGGACAGTTGTTGCAATATGCCCGTGATATAGCTTCCGATATTCTTTTGGAAGATCCTGAGTTATGCACAGAAAGAAATATTCAATTGAATCAAAAAATTAAGAGTCTTTTCTCGTCAAAAATCAATTGGGGAATGATTAGTTAATGTGTTGTTAAACATGCTTTGTTATAATCTATTGTAATTCAACAAATTGGACTTTGAATTTAATATTCGTTTAGATTTAATGCGGAAATTTTTATTCAATTAGTTTGGATGGTAAATTCTAAAATGCGAACTTTGACATGTTGGCTATTTAAACCGATGTGTAAATCGGCTGGTCACTCCCCTAATTTAAGTTAGAAATAATACAACAAATGAGCATAAGAACACTACTATTCCTTTGCGGTTCCCTTTTTATAGCTTCAGTGGCAAGTCCGCTGACTCCTGTAAAAAAGAAAACAGCAAACCGTATGCGTCACATCGACTCTAAGGTAACGGAACTTATGGCCGATCGAGTTGGCTTTAAGAAAGAGATAGCTACAAAAGAGCTGTCAGACCTAAATCAAAAAATGTTGGAAGCCGAATTGGCTGAAGAAGATATGATGTTTCCTGCCGATGAACTTTATGGATCTAATTGGGACAACCGTTGGGTTAATCCATATAAAAAAGAGAAAATTTCTTTGCCGGATTCTTTTAAAATTGATTGTTCCACGTTTGTCCTTCCTATCACAAGTCAGGTAAATGTTACTTCCAAATATGGTCCTCGTCGTCGCAGAATGCATAGGGGTATTGACCTTAAAGTGCAAATAGGAGATACTATTCGTGCTGCATTTGACGGAAAAATTCGTATAAAAAACTACGAGCGTAGAGGTTATGGCTATTATGTTGTGGTGCGTCATCCAAACGGATTAGAAACGATTTATGGTCACCTATCCCATTTTTTAGTTGATGTGAATGAATCTGTGAAAGCCGGTGAACCTATTGCTTTAGGTGGAAATACGGGTCGTTCAACAGGATCTCATCTCCATTTTGAAACTCGCTTCCTTGGGAAAGATATCGATCCTGCTGATATTATTGATTTTGAAAATGGAGTTCCGCATCAAGACTTATACGTATTTCATAATATGAAAATCAACGGAAGAAACAGTAATGTTTACACTTCTTCTGATGATCAAATGGTCTTTCATCGTGTTAAATCCGGTGATACGCTTGGTGCAATTGCCCGCCGTTATGGAACAACTGTAAGTCAGCTTTGCATACTAAACGGACTTAAACGGACTTCTGTTTTACGATTAGGTCAAGCTCTTCGTTGCAGTGCAGGAGGCGAAAAAATAGCTTCAAATAGCAATGATTCCGACAAAGAGAACCAATCAACTGTAAAAGGTAGCAAAAAGAAAATAAAGGTAGATGCATCGGATGAAGGCAAGACTATTTATCACCGCATCAAATCGGGTGATACATTGGGTGCTATTGCCCGGAAGTACAGAACCTCTGTAAGTAAAATTTGTGAATTAAATGGAATTTCAAAAACATCAACATTAAGTTTAGGGCGTTCATTGCGCTGTTCGTAATGTTACTTTTATATAACGAAAGGCACAGTTGCTTCCTTGCTTCTGTGCCTTTTGTTGTTTTTTATTATCTTTGTACCCTATTATATTCGTTTTATGGCAGATACAAAAGAACAGTTTGAAAGAGTTATCGCTCTTTGTCGCGATTTATTTCAGAAGAAACTTGCTGACTATGGTCCATCATGGAGAATTATGCGTCCGCAGTCGGTTACCGATCAAATCTATATTAAGGCTAACCGGATTCGGAGTCTTGAAATTAAGGGTATCAGTATGATTAATGAAGGTATTAAACCGGAATTCATTGCCATAGTAAACTATGGTGTTATAGGGTTGATCCAACTAGCAAAAGGGTTTTCTGATACTACAGATATGAGTAAGGAAGAGGCTATGACACTCTATGATCGGTATATAACAGAAACAAAAGAGTTGATGTATGCTAAAAATCATGATTATGACGAGGCATGGAGAGGTATGCGTATCAGTTCCTATACAGATCTTATTCTTATGAAAATATATAGAACAAAGCAGATTGAGAGGAATAATGGGCAAACAATTGTTTCCGAAGGGATTGATGCAAACTATATGGATATGATTAATTATGCTCTTTTTGGTCTGATTAAGTTAGAGTTTGGAGAAGAGTAATGAAATACAAGGAAAAAACAATAAAGATTGTTGCGGAGTTAAGCCGCATCTTAATCGGGATAGTTTTTGTCTTTTCCGGGGCAGTAAAGGCTGTTGACCCTGTAGGGGGTGCAATCAAAATTGGCGATTACCTTTTATCATTTGGTCTTACATGGTTTTCTCCATTTGAGATGTTGCTTTCCTTCTGCCTTTCTGCTGCTGAATTTTCCTTAGGGGTATGTATGCTTTTAGGCGTTTACCGTCGTTATTCGTCTTTTCTTGTTTTGGTGTTTATGTTGTTTATGACTCCATTGACATTATACCTTGCTTTGTTTAATCCTGTTTCTGATTGCGGATGCTTTGGCGACGCAGTCGTTCTTACTAATTGGGAAACTTTTTTCAAAAACATAGTCTTGTTGACAGCAGCTGTTTGTACGTTTAAGTATAATCAACGATTAGTAAACATATACACATTTAAGGCATACTGGTTTGTTGCCTTGTATTCGTACCTGTTTTGTATTGGATTTAATTATAGCAACTATATTCATTTGCCTATTGTAGATTTCAGGCCTTTCAAGGTGGGCGCAAATATTCCTTCTTTAACAACTACACCTGATAACGCGCCGGTTGATGAGTATAATTATGTATTTGTGTATGAGAAAAACGGAGTTCAAAAAGAATTTTCGCTGGATAACTATCCGGCTGAAGATAGTACGTGGACTTATGTAAGTTCTCGTTCAATCTTAATAAAGAAAGGGTATACTCCCCCTGTATCAGGGTTTATGCTTTTCAATAGTTCAGATGAGGATATTACTCAAGAGTTGCTTACTTACGACGGACCTATGTTTTGGCTTATATCCCCCAAACTTGAGAGCGCTGATGATAAGAATATTGATGCAATTAATAATGTCTTTGATTACGCTCAGGAAAAGGGTTATCCTTTCTATTGCATAACAGGTTCGTCAAAGGAGTCGATTAATGAGTGGATGAATAATACCGGTTCTGAATATCCTTTTTGTAACTCGGACGATGTAATGTTGAAAACAATGATTCGCTCCAACCCAGGTCTTATCTTGCTGAAAAATGGTACAATCTTAGCGAAATGGAATCCAAATGATATACCGGATGAAGACTATATTAAAGGGACCATGGACAACTATCTGTCCGGAAATAATGTTAAGGAAAAAGAAGATGACGGCTTATTATTCATTTTATTAAGTTTTGCCTTACCTTTGCTCCTTGTTTGGGTTTATGATTTTTTTCATAACAGAAGAAAGGCACCCCAAATAACAGAATGAGTGTATAATATTTTGTATTACATATTTAAATAATTTAGACATGAGAAAGAATATTGTTGCAGGTAACTGGAAAATGAATACCACACTGCAGGAAGGTCTTGAATTGGCAAAAGGATTAGATGCTGCTCTTAAAGGAAAAGCAATCAATTGCGACGTTGTAATCGGAACACCATTTACTCACCTTGCAAGCATTGCTGCAGCTATCGACACAACAAAGGTTGGTGTTGCTGCAGAAAACTGCGCTGACAAGAATAGTGGAGCTTATACTGGCGAAGTTTCAGCTGCTATGGTTGCTTCAACAGGTGCTAAGTATGTAATTCTTGGTCACTCTGAAAGACGTGCCTACTATCACGAAACAGCAGAAATACTAAAAGATAAAGTATTGTTGGCATTGGCTAATGGTCTTACTCCTATCTTCTGTATTGGTGAAGTTCTTGAGGAAAGAGAAGCTGGCAAACATTTTGAAATTGTAGATGCTCAGATTGCTGGCTCTTTGTTTGATTTGTCTGCTGAAGACTTTGGAAAATTGGTTCTTGCTTACGAGCCGGTTTGGGCAATTGGAACAGGTAAAACTGCTTCTGCTGACCAAGCTCAGGAAATTCATGCACATATCCGTCAGACAATTGCGGCTAAGTATCGTCAGATTGTAGCAGACGATTGCTCTATTCTTTATGGTGGAAGTTGTAACGGAGCCAATGCAAAAGAATTGTTCGCAAATCCTGATGTTGACGGTGGTTTGATTGGTGGAGCTTCTTTGGCTGTTGATAAGTTTATGCCGATTATTGAGGCATTCTGATAATAAGTCATTAGTACGGGGGATGCTTCGGATTCTGAAGTATCCCCTTTTATTTATTGAATAAAAAAACTGTAGTATGAGAAAATTTCCATGTATAATTCTTATGTTGATTGCCTTGGTCGCCGTGTTGCCTTTGACTGCTCAGGATATAAATACAGAATTAGCTGCTACTACCATTTTTGATTCGCTTCAGGAACCGGCTACGGGTAAAGGGAAAGTGGTTGTTCGTCAGGATCCTGCTATTAAGAAAATGGTGGGAGTTCGTTTATCGGGAGATAAATTGATGAAAGCAGACGGAGAGTCGTTTATTAAAGTGCAAGGTTTTCGTGCGCAAGTTTTTACAGGGAATCAACGTTTGTCAAAAGATGAAGCTTTCAAAAGAGAAAGAGAGATTAAAGAATTGTTTCCTGATCTCGCTACATATGTTACTTATACTGCCCCCTTCTGGAAACTTAGGGTTGGTGACTTTCGTAGTCATGAAGAAGCATTTAATTTGAAAAGACAACTGATGGAAGCGTTCCCTTCGTACGGTAAAGAAATTTATATTGTAAAAGAAGAGGTTAATATTCCTCTGTAATAATAGTATACCCTAAATGAAAGAAGTAAACGAAGAAACGTTGCTGAAAAGAGAAGAGCTGGCTGCTCATTATTCTCAAATCCTTAACTTATTAGGTGAAGATGCTGATCGGGAAGGACTCTTAAAAACTCCTGAACGTGTTGCTAAAGCAATGCAGTTTTTGACGAAAGGATATAATGAGGATCCTCAAAAGGTGCTTTCTTCTGCCATGTTTGAGGAAGAAGGTTATAAGCAGATGGTGATTGTTAAAGACATTGACTTCTTTTCTCTTTGCGAACATCACATGTTGCCATTTTTTGGTAAAGCTCATGTGGCTTATATACCAAATAAGTATATTACCGGTTTAAGCAAGATTCCACGTGTTGTGGATATTTTTGCCCGAAGGCTGCAGATTCAGGAACGTATGACGTTGCAGATAAAAGAGTGTATACAGAATACGCTTAATCCTTTGGGAGTGATGGTTGTTATTGAGGCACAGCATATGTGTATGCAAATGCGTGGCGTCGAAAAGCAGAATTCACTTACAACTACATCTGATTTTACAGGATTCTTTCAGCAGGCCAAAACCCGTGAAGAATTTATCAATCTAATCAAGAATAAGTAACTGTGGCTAGAATATAAGCTATGTAATGATTGCATTCTGTAACCGGACAAAGAGGAAGATAGCCTGAAAGCAATTTGTTCCCTTCGAATAACTGAGGATGTTTTTGCATCATCTCACAATGTTTTCTATAGGCATCTCCTGGCTTTTTATGAAAAGTTACGGCAAAGTAACCGGTAGTTCTTTCTGATATATAATTTTCATATAAATGAATGGCAAGCATACCCATTGTATAGCGCATATTTATCTCAATACATGGATGTATTTGGTAATTCTGGTCCATGTCTTTATATATAAGCATATCTACCCCCAGAAAACCTGTATATTGTCTTCCAAATATTTTTTTCAGAACTTCGATTGCAGATTGTTCTGTTCTATCAAGCAGGTCACTACCAATTAACGCAGAAAGCTCATCTCTCAGGGCTTTCTGGCTATCAAGTCTATTGCCGGAATAGGCGCCCCTTCCTTCTGTAGTAAAGCATGAGATGCCCTTAAAAACGACATTTCCCTGTCCGTCGGAATAGAACTCCATAGCGAAATCGCTGACTTTGTCTAATGCCGGTTCCACACTAAGGCTACCCTGTCTTTTTATGGCCCCATTAATCCAGTTACGTTCAGCAACAGCCAATTCTTCAGACTCCAACCAAAGGAGTCCTCTTCCTGATGAAGAATAGGGCATTTTGCAAAGAACCGGAGATTGGAACGAACTAAATGCAGTATAGATCTCTTCTAATGTTGTACAGAAGAGGGGGGGCTTTAGATTTTTTGCTTCCGGCAAGATTTCCTGCATCATCTTTAGACAATCGGATGCTGTCTGCCGGCCGCAAAGCGTTTTGCAGACAGGATTCCATTTGGGAATTTGTAAGTTCCATCCACTTATTTTTTTAAGTTTGGAGAACATGTGCAGACTATGAGGAGATTCTCCCCATGGATTAACCGTGGCCGTAGGCAGTGATGCTCCATTCCGGAGAACTTCTTCCACTGAAACAGCTTTAGCAAAAGGGCCAAAAGCATCCGGTAACGACTGCATTGAAATTTTTTCAGCTTCCTCAACAAGGACATAGTCGTTGGGGTTTGCATACCATATAGGTAAAAGTTCCAGCTCCTTCATCATCTTGTGTACATTGGATGGAGGAGTATATGATGGATGTCCCTTAAAAACAGCCATTTCATGTCCTGGATTAAAGAAGTGAACGTAGCGCATCTTTTTATAAAAAAGAAGCCGTCTCTGTTCGAGGCGGCTTCTTTTGTACTATTCTAAGTTTTCGTCTATAGCGTCGATTTTCTTCACTGTCAGCGCCATTTCTTCTTTTAGATTTTCAATCTTTCGTTCCATCTCTTTAACCAGACCACTTCCGCCTTTGGAAGAGATACTCAGGAATCCGATATTGTTTTCGTAGGTCTGAACCTCTGATTTCAGACGATCAAACTGACGCATCAGTCGTTCTCTTTCGCCGTAAAGTTTGCTCTTTCCTCTCTCTCCAGTACTCATATCATTGATGTTGCTGCGGAAGCTTTGCATTTTACGATCCGATTGGCCTACTTTTAATCTGTCGAATTGTTTATCTATGGCCTCATGGAATTCTTTATAAACCTTGTCTTTTTCTTTAAATGGTACATGGCCTACTGTATTCCATTCAGCAATAAGTCCTTTAAGAAACGAAACGGCTTCATCTGATTTCAGCGTTTCATCAAGCGTATTAACTTTTTCAATTAATGCTTTTTTTGCTGCCAGATTATCTTGTTCGATATTCTTTTGAGACGAAACATTCTTGTTTTTTTGTTCGAAGAAATAATCGCAGGCAGATATGAAACGTTTCCAAATAGCATCAGAGTGTTTGCGGGCAACCGATCCGATTGTTTTCCATTCTTTCTGCAAAACAATAAGTTTATCTGTAGCATCTTTCCAATCGGTACTATCTTTCAAAGCTTCTGCTTTTTCGCATAATGCTTTTTTTAGTTCCAGGTTATGCTCCATGTCATTCTTGATAGACTTGTAAAAGTCGTTTTTGCGGTTAAAATACGCATCACATGCAGCGCGGAAACGTTCAAATATTTTCACATTGGCCTTCTTTGGAGCAAAGCCAATAGTTTTCCATTTTTCTTGCAGGGCAATAACCTGCTTGTTCATGTCTTCCCAATCTTTAAAAGTCTTCAGGGAATCCATATTGATAGCCTCAATTTCTTCACAAATCGAAGTTTTGGCATCCAGATTTTCCTGTTCGCGAGACTTCAGGGTTTCAAAATGAGTCTGGTGTTTTTTGTTAATAGTAGTAGACGCGTTTTTAAAACGGGTCCATAATTCTTCGCGCAGCTCTTTAGATACCGGACCTATTTCTTTCCATTGCTGGTGAAGTTTTTGCAACTGGTGGAATGCAGAAATAACATCCGATTCTTCTTCCAGTTTTTCTACAGTTTCGCATAGAGCCGTTTTTAGTTCAAGATTTTTCTTGAAGTCGTAATCACGGAACTGGTTATTTATCTTGATGATATCATAGAACTTTTCTGAATAGATCTGGTAGCTTTTCCAAAGTTCGTTAGCGTGCTCCTGAGGAATCGATTTTATTTCTTTCCAGCGAACTTGCAAATCTTTGAAATCATTGTATAGTTTGTTAAAATCTTCCTGACTTTCAGTTAGCGTTTTCAGTTGCTCAATCAATTGAAGCTTCAGTGTGTAATTAGCTTCTTTGATTCGCTCTTCTTCTGCTATAAGAGCTGCTCTCTTTTCTTTGTAAACATTAAGCAGATCCTTAATTTTAGTTTCAATTTCATCAACAGGTGCAGAAAAATCTTTTTCTTCGCCTCCCTCTTCCAGAAACGATTTTTTAAGTTCTTCTACTTCGTTCCGGCGAATTTTATAATACGCCTGTTTGAGCGCGTCAATTTCACCCCGCGACTCTTCTACCGAAACTTCTACTAGTTCGGATAGTTTGTTAAGAATTTCTTCTTTAGATAATTTACCTGCAGCTCCGGCAGTAACAGCTTCAGCAGATTCTTCTGTTTCTATATCCGTAGCAGTAATTTCCGGAGTAATTTCCGGAACGTTAGTTTCTTCCAATTTGCCTGCGTTTTCTACTTCCGGCAGATTAGTCTCAAGAGTGTCGCTCATATTCAATCATATTTAGAATAAGGATGATAATTCCTATATTTTTCACAAATTAAACTAAATATTTTTTTATAGCCACATTTTATTTCAATTATTTGTTACAAATTAATCAATTATTGTTAGTTGGAGACTAAAAAAGAGGGATTTAATGAAATGAATCATAAAATCCCTCTTTTCTGGAATTGTAAAAAATAGTTTACGATAAGAATGAAATTAGTACACCGGCAGCTACTGCAGAACCTATAACCCCCGAAATATTGCTCGACATGCAATATTGAAGCACATGGTTTTTTGAGTCATATTTAAGGGCTATTTCATTCGCAACCCTGGATGCCATGGGAACTGCGCTCAGACCAGTCGCTCCGATAAGCGGATTGATTTTCTTTTTACTCACCAAATTGAATATTTTAACCATAAAAATACCGCCGGAAATAGATAACGCAAAGGCGAGGAATCCTCCAACAACGATACCAATCGTTTGTAAATTAAGAAAAGCGGTTGTAGTCATAGTTGCCCCAACAGATAGTCCGAGAAAGATTGTTGCCGCATTCATGATGCTGTTTGAGGCGGCATCGAATAAGCGGAACGTATTTGTTCCTATTTCTTTAACAAGGTTTCCGAACATCAGCATGCCAACAAGAGGAACTGCCGTGGGTACAAATAATGCCACAATTGTTGTAACTGCAATTGGGAATATAATTTTAAGCACCTGCATATTTTTAATTTCTGTATTGCTGGGATACATCTTTTCCTGTTCTTTCATGTTGATTTTAAGTTCCTTCTCAGAGCAAAGGATTTTTACAACCAAGGGTATTATTACGGGAACAAGAGCCATATATGAATATGCAGCAATAGCAATAGGACCAAGTAAATGGGGCGCCAGCTTAATTGTTGTAAAAATAGCTGTTGGACCATCTGCTCCTCCGATTATACCTAAAGAAGCGGCTTCCTTGGGGGTAAAACCCATAAGGATGGCAACCAGCAACACAGAGAAAATTCCTAGCTGGGCTGCAGCGCCGAATACAGATAACCTTAAGTTTCGAAGCATTGGTCCAAAATCAGTTAATGCTCCAACACCCATGAAAATAATCGGAGGCAAAAATCCTGTTTTAATAAGCATATAGTATACAAAGTTCATCAGGCCTAGTTCGTGTGCAATTTCATGCAACGGCATTTCCCAGATATTTCTCATTACACCTTTTACCAGAATCATCCCGTTTTCATCTGCCTGAATAACTCCCATATCACCTCCCGGAAAGTTTGCAAGCAATACTCCGAAAGCAATAGGCACAAGCAATAGAGGTTCATACTGTTTCTTGATTCCAAGATAAAGCAATACGAATGCTATGGCATACATTATAAGGAACTGTGGTTCAGCAATAATGTTGCTGAAAGCAGTCATACTATATAAATTCTGAAATATTTCCTCCATTATTGTATGGTCATTATTACATCATCTTCAACTACCGAATCTCCATTGTTAAGCGTGATAGCTGTTATTGTCCCGCTGAATTCAGAACGAACAGCGTTATAGGTTTTCATTGCTTCAATATAACAAAGAAGCTGACCTTCTTTCACAACATCTCCGACTTTAAGAGGTGTGTCGGACGTATTTTTTATCAGGAAGAACTTTCCTTCTAATGGAGACAAAACTTCATTGCCTGCACCTGCAGCTGCTGCTTGTGCCGGTGGGGTAGCCGATTCTGCCGGAGTTGTTGCCGAAGCAGTAGATGTGTCTCCGTATGACACAGTTACACGGAAGGGCTGCCCGTTTACATCAACAGTCATAACCTGAGGTGAAGAAGGTAATGCTATCGTAACAGCAGGAGTTGCTGGCTCCAAAGCTGCCTGAATCACTGCCTTACGGTGTGCAACATCTGCTTTAAACTCCACCTGAGCTTTCCCTGAACGATAAGCCTCGTATTGGGCCGGATGCATGGCGTATTCAAACAATTCTTCATCGTCTTCACCAACACTCCACTGTTTCTCGTTCATCAATTTACGGTATTTGTCCAGAGCATCCGGATAATTCTCCTGAGGATCGCCTTTAAAGAACTGCCGTCCTTCGTTCTTGGCTTTTTCAATGATTTCCGGAGCTAATTCTCCCGGAAGTCTTCCCGCCTTACCAAGAATCATGTCCCAGATATCATCGGCAATCATTCCCCAACGTTCTTTTCCTTTTTCCATCTGCATTACATTCATCATGGCAAGGTTCTTTACATACTGACTGAATGGAGTAACCAGAGGAGGATATCCTATACGTGGCCATACATACGCCACTTCATCGAACAACTTGATTAACAGCTGATCTTGTGTCATCAACGGCTGGTTATTCTTCGTTTTATTTTTATTGATGGTGTCCAGATTTGTTTCCAGATCAGCCATGAGGCTTCCCATCATACCACCTGGTAGTCCCGGACCAATAAGCAGCGAATTCATTAGCCGGTTTTTCGGACTGATATACAATCCAAGGAAATCGTCCATAAATTCCTGAATAAGACTGCGAACCTTCATGTATGCATCCATGTTGATTTCAGGAACAATAAATCCGGCGTCCTTAAGCATAGCCTGAACGGAAATAACATCGGCATGGCCAGTACCCCATGAAAGTGGCTCCATGCCTACATCGATATAATCGCAACCGGCATTACAGACTTCCAGAATTGTGGCCATGTTAAAGCCTGGTCCGGCGTGACTATGATACTGTACGGGGATTTCAGGATGTTTGGCCTTAATATTGGCAACAATTTGTCCCAGCGAGTATGGACGTCCGATGCCAGCCATGTCCTTAATGCAAATCTCATCAGCTCCAAGCTCGATAAGTTCGTAAGCCATTTTAGTATAATATTCCACGGTATGAATGGGAGAGTGCGTAATGCTAAGAGAACATTGGGAAATCATACCAGCCTCTTTGGCATATTTAATGGATGGCGCAATGTTTCGTACATCATTCAATCCGCAGAAAGTGCGGGTGATGTCTGTTCCCTGAGCTTTTTTAACTTTGTAAAAAAGCTGACGAACATCTGCGGGAACCGGGCTCATTCGGAGTCCGTTTAGTGCACGGTCTAACATGTGTGTCTGAATGCCAGCTTCGTGAAAAGGTTTTGTCCATTCTCTTACAGCCTTATTTGGATTTTCGCCGAATAATAAATTAACTTGTTCGAATCCTCCTCCGTTTGTTTCAACACGGGCAAAGCAGCCCATTTCAATAATTGCAGGAGCAACTCTTACCAGCTGGTCAACGCGGGGCACATATTTTCCGGCAGATTGCCACATGTCTCTGAAAACCAGACTAAATTTAATTTCTCTTTTCATGATATTTCAATTGTGAGTTTTTAATATTTAAGGATACAATAGTAATATTTTGATTATAGTTTTTCCACTTTCACTACTTTTCCCTTTCCTTCAGTTGCAACACCAACTGCCGAAACAATGGCTGCCAAAGTGGTAGAGGGAAGGGAGGATGAAGATCCGGAAGAATTTGATGGCGGTTGTTTTTTAACAATAACCTCTTCCGGCGCATACTTATTTACTAATACGATTAACCCTTTTCCAAGGTAAATAACTATCAGAAGAATGACAAATACGGTGGTCATTCCAACGAATAATAATAATAGGCCTAATTCCAAGTTTTCCATACAATTAGTTTAGATGGCTGCCATATACCGGAGAGTTGGTAACGACTATGCCTGGTTACAAAACGGAGGCAAAGGTAACCAAACGAGTGAAAGTCACCCGCCCTTTTTTGTGAAAAAATTGAAAAACGAAAGCTTTGAGGTTGTAAATATTTGATTTGATAGCAAAAATGGGCATAAAAGTTATATAATATAAATTGTTAGAGGGTGTATGCATTTAATTTGAAACTAAAACCAAGCACTTATGTGAATAATAATATCAGAAAGATAAATGATTTTTATATATTTGCGTCATTAAAATAATTACTTATGGGAAATTTCTTTACATCGCTGTTTTCGGGGAATTCAGAATCAGCTGAAGAGACAAAGGCGAAAGAAGACAAAAAGAATTTTGATATCTTTAAGTACGACGGAATCAGAGCCCAAAAGATGGGACAGGTTGCTTATGCCATCAAATGTTTTCAGGAAGCATTGAAATTGCAATCCGATTTTGAAACAAAAAATTACCTGGCTGCAGCATATATTGCTACGAATCAGCTGGAAGAAGCTTCGTTGATATATGATCAAATGGTTTCCGAGGAACCGGATCATTTGCCTGTATGGATAAGTCGAGCCAATCTGGCTTATATGATGGAACGTTATGAGGCAGTAATTGAAGGAAGTACCCATGTGATTGAGGCTGATGATGTAAACGCAAATGCTTTTTATTTGCGAGCCAAGGCTCATCAGGGATTAAATGATTTAATCAATGCCCTTGCAGATTTGACCCGTACAATTGCTCTGAAGGATGATTTTATGGAAGCTTATCTTTCCCGTGCCGAAGTCTTGTTGGCTATGAGGCAAGAAGCTGAGGCTCTTGAAGATGTTGAGAAGGCTCTTGTTCTATCGCCTGAAGAAGAAGGCGCTTACCTGCTACGGGGAAGTATTCATGAGTCGATGGGAGATACCGAAGCGGCTCGCGAAGATTATCAGTATGTGTTGGATCTTAATCCTTTTAATGAGGATGCTTATTTAAAGCAAGGCAAACTCCTTATATTAGAAAATAAATTAGCTGAAGCGGTAGCATTCTTTACTGAAGCTATTGAATTGAAACCCGACTTTGCAAAAGCTTACGCCGAACGAGGTCGTGCTTTTAATCTGCAGGGAAAATCAACAGAAGCACTCGAAGATCTTAAACAAGCAATTAATTTAGATCCACAAGGAGAAGAAGCAAAGAAATTAGAAGGTCAGCACGCTAATTTTGATTCCTTGTACAAAGGAGGAATATTCTAACTAAATCTAAGCAGGGATTGCATGCCGGTATCATCGGAATACAATCCCTGCTCAGCGTTTTGAACGAATGTTATTGTTGAAATAGGAATGTTACGATAATGCTGCTGTGATAAACATGTAGATCATCATTCCGATAATGTCGTTTGTAATGGATATAAACGGTCCGGTCGCAAGGGCAGGGTCTATTTTGAAGCGATTCAGAGTCATTGGTACAAGGGTTCCGAAGATACTGGCGAACATGACTACTGCAAAGAGACTAAGTGACACCGAAGCGGTTATAGCCCGGTCGTCCAGCATGAAGAAGTTGTAAATGAATACGACTAAACTAATGATGCTGGCATTGATAAGCGATACAACAGACTCTTTAAGCACCTGATTCGTTATATTTCCCGGTTTAAGAGAGTTGTTTGCCAAACCCTGCACCACGATAGCAGACGACTGAGTTCCAACATTACCACCGGTTCCCCCGATAAGCGGAATAAAAAGGGCCATCTTTGGATTGGCAGCCAGTCCGTTTTCAAATCCTCCCAAAATGACAGAGTTTCCCAGTCCCCCTATCATTCCGATAAGGAGCCAGGGCAGACGAGCAGCAGTTTGCAGAAATACATTATCCGAAGTTTCAACATCCTGCGAGATACCCGAAGCTAACTGATAGTCGCGTTCGTGCTGTTCACGAATTTCGTCCATTACGTCGTCGATAGTTATTCGTCCAACCAAACGTCCTATACTATCAACAACCGGAAGCGCCACAAGGTCGTACTTCTCAATGGTCTGAGCTACCTCTTCAATACTATCGCTTTCCCTTACTGCGATAGGTTCCTTTTTCATTACATGTTTGATTTTGGAAACAGAAGGGCTGGTAATCATTTTCTTTAATGGAAGAACACCGCGGAGGCGTTCATCGTCATCCACTACGTACACGTAATAGATCTCATCCATTTCTTCGGCTTGTACACGCATTTCTTCAAGGCATTTTGGCATACTCCAGTTCTCGTTTACCACGATCATTTCGGTACCCATCAACCCCCCGGCCGTATCTTCGTCGTATTTTAACAAGTCAACAATATCGCCTGCCTGTTCAACGTCTTCAATATGCGAAAGAATCTCCTCTTGGGTGTCTTCATCCAGCTCACGCATAAGATCTACGGCATCATCGGTTTCCATGAAATCGATGAAACGCTTGGCAATCAGTTCGCTGGGAAGTTCTTTCAGTAGCTTGCGACGATCTTCCTCGTCGAGTTCCATCAGAACATCAGCGGCCTTTTCTCCATCCATCAACATGTACAGATAGATTGCCTGTTCCAGATCCAGTTCCTGAAATATCTCGGCAATATCTGCAGGATATAGTTCCTGCAACATATCTACTGTGGCCGTGTCATTCTTATTCTCAATGACACTTTTCAGCCCCTCAATATATTCTTTCGTAAGCTCAATCATCCCTCTATTCATTTTCAGGAAGAACGATTCCTCCAATAGTTTTCAGATATGCGTCGCTGATAAGCGTTAGTTCGATAAATTGTTCAACAGATAATTGCTCAGGTCGTTTATCGAATATTGGTAAAGCGTAATTGGGAAAATCTTTTCCAAGCAGCGGCTTCATAGAATTACGCAATGTTTTTCGTCGCTGATTAAAAGATGTCTTGACTACCGATTTGAAAAGTTTTTCGTCACATCCCAGCGATACGCGCTTATTCCGCACCATTCGTATTACGGCGCTTTGCACTTTTGGGGGCGGATTAAATACGGATGCGTCAACAGTGAAAAGATATTCTATATCGTACCAGGCTTGAAGTAATACGCTTAATATGCCATATGCTTTTTTGCCCGGACCGGAAGCAATCCTTTCGGCCACTTCTTTTTGGATCATTCCGGAACAACAAGGAACAACCTCTTTATAATCTAAAACTTTAAAGAAAATCTGACTGGAAATATTATATGGGTAATTTCCGATAACACAAAATTGTCCTTTGAATAAGGTGTCAAGATCAAGTTTTAAAAAGTCTTCGCCAAGGATTCTTCCTGCCAGCGAAGGGAAATTTTCATTTAAATAGGCCACCGATTCTCTGTCTAGTTCAACAACAGACAGGTCGTGTCCTTCTTCCAGTAAAAAAGTCGTGAGTACTCCCATCCCCGGGCCAATCTCAAGAACGGGTAGGTGTTTGTATTCAGACAGCGTTTCGGCGATTCTTCGGGCAATGCCCAGATCTTTAAGGAAATGCTGTCCTAAAGATTTTTTAGGTTTTACCGATCTCATCCACTTCTTTGGTGTAAATTGTTTGTATTTGAATTTTATGCTTATCTTTGCAGATGGACAAAAGTACAACAAATAATTTAAAGTACCCTATGTGTAATGGAATTTAAGAGCCTGCTCCGTACAATTCTTAAGATATGTCTTCCTCTTGCTTTTGGAGTATTATTGCTCTGGTTTCTCTACAGAAAAATGGATGTTACCGTAATTATGAAGGTAATTAAGGAAGGTGTTCGTTATGATATCATCTTGTTTTCATTGTTATTTGGTGCCGGGGCTAATGTAATCCGCGGCTTGCGTTGGGAATTGCTTATCCGCTCTTTGGGCGACCGTCCTAAACGAAGTAATGTTATTTGGGCAGTTCTTGGAAACTATGCTGTAAATTTGGTTCTTCCACGTGTGGGAGAGGTTTGGAGATGCGGAGTAGTGTCACGTTACGATAAAATTTCATTTTCCAGATTGTTTGGAACTTTACTGGTAGACAGAGTGATGGATACAATAACCGTTGGATTGATTACCGCGTTTATCTTTGTATCCAATTTTGGATTCTTTTTAAGTTTTTTCTCGAAAAATCCCGCCTTGCTTGAAGGATTCCAGGCAACATTCACTTCTTTGTGGATTTATGTAGCGGTCGTAACAATCGCTATTATAGTGTGGTTCGTATTTACCTATATGAAGCATTTTACTTTGGTGAAGAAAATCAAAGCCACCCTGTATAGCATGTGGGAAGGGATCCGTTCGGTTTGGTTCATGAAAGAGAAAAGTAAGTTCATAATCTATACCCTGTTAATCTGGGTTGGATACTTCCTTTACTTTTATATAACATTTTATGCGTTTGATTTTACCAAAGACCTGGGTGTTACGGTTGGATTGATTGCGTTTACAATGAGTAGCATTGGTGTAGCAGTACCTGTTCAGGGAGGAATCGGTCCGTGGCATTTTATGGTAATTGCCACCCTGGTGTGTTTTAGTGTAAACGAAAACGATGCCGCTGCTTTTGCTTTGGTAGTACATACTCTGCAGACTGTATGGTTCGGTCTTGTGGGGCTGGCTGGAATTGTGGCACTTTCGGTTACAAATAGTAAGAAACCGAAAGTTGCGAATAAGTAATCTTTTTTTATTTTATCTGTTCAATGTAAATTATTTACTTCTATTATGGCAGCAGAAATCAGAAATCTTTCTCCTCAGCATGTTTGGGGTTATTTCCATGACCTTACTCAGATTCCACGTCCTACCGGACATATGGAAGCGGTTACCCGTTATATCCTTGCTTTTGGAAAAGAATCGGGCCTGGAAACCCAGCAGGATAAAGCCGGAAACATTGTCATCCGAAAACCGGCTACGCCTGGAATGGAAGGCTGCAAGACAGTAATAATACAGGGGCATCTGGATATGGTTCCCCAGAAAAACTCAACAACTGTTCACAATTTTGAGACCGACCCGATTGATGCATATATCGATGGCGATTGGGTTACGGCAAGAGATACTACTTTAGGAGCCGATAATGGCATTGGGGTTGCTCTTGCTCTGGCGGTACTATCCGACAAATCACTGAAACATGGTCCGGTTGAGGCGCTGTTTACAGTAGACGAAGAGGTTGGTATGGATGGAGCATTCGGTCTTAAACCCGGATTTTTGAATGGACAAATTCTTATTAATGCCGATTCTGAAGAGGAAGGCGAACTATTTGTTGGTTGTGCCGGAGGTGCGGATTTGAATATTTCGTTTCAGTTTAAGGAAGATTTCCTTATTCCAGAAGGTGATGAAGCTGTTAAGCTGACCCTTTCCGGACTGAAAGGCGGTCATTCCGGTGTTGATATTCACTTGGGAAGAGCCAATGCCAACAAGTTGATGTTCCGTTTTCTAAAAGAAGCGGTGCGCGATTATGGTGCTCGTTTATCAACGATAGACGGAGGATCCTTACGTAATGCAATACCACGTGAAGCTGTGGCAATCATTACTATTCCGGGTGATAATGTGGAAGCACTTTGGGAACTGGTATCCGATTATCAGGATATTTTCCGTCAGGAATATACCAGTATTGAAAACAACATATCTTTTACTGCTGAACCTGCCGGGTTACCTGCTTCGCTTATTCCCGAAGAGATTCAGGACGATCTAATCAATGCGATCGAAGGATGTCAGAACGGAGTTACCAGCATGCTTTCGGATTTTCCCGGAACTGTTGAAACATCATCGAATCTTGCATCTGTAAAAAAATCCAACGAATTAATTGAAATAAAGATATTGACTCGTAGTTCTTCGGAGAGCCGAAAAGAAGAAATCTGCTCAAGTCTGGAAAGTGTTTTTGCGCTTGCCGGAGCAAAAGTTGAGTACGGAGGAGCATACGGAGGATGGCAACCGAATATAAAATCGGAAATCCTTGGCATCATGCAAAAGGTGTACGAAAAGAAATTTGGCAAAACCCCTAATGTGAAGGTTATGCATGCCGGATTGGAGTGCGGTATTATTCAGGGAGCCTATCCGGATATGGATATGATTTCTTTTGGACCTGATCTTGAACATCCACATTCTCCGGACGAACGGGTAAATATTGCCTCTGTTCAGAAGGTTTGGGCATTTCTTACAGAAACACTCGAAAACATATAAGATAGAAGGTGCATAAAAAACGAATTGGGTGTGTTGGTTAACCGACACACCCAATTCGTTTTTTGATTGGAAAGTCAATTGTATCTCTTTCTTTTATTAGGATTTGCAAAAAAAATAGTATTTTTGTGCCTTACCAAAAAATATGTAACAACAAAATGGCTAACGATGAATTAAAACTAAACTGGAAGGTACCTGAACCTACCCTTAGAAGGCTTCCGTGGTATTTGGCCTTTGTAAAGTTGTTAAAACAAAGAGGTGAGATGTCGGTTTCGTCTACACAGATAGCAAAAGAAATAAATGTCGATCCAAGCCAGGTGGCTAAAGACCTCTCATTTGTAAATATTTCAGGTAAAACCAGGGTGGGGTACGAGATAGATACATTAATCGATGTGCTCGAAGATTTTTTGGGATTTAACAGTCAACACAAAGCTTTCCTTTTTGGTGTGGGTAGTCTGGGAGCAGCCTTGCTGCAGGATACCGGCCTTAGCCAGTACGGGTTGGAAATAGTCGCCGGTTTCGATGTACGTAAAGAACTTTCGGGAACCAACGTAAATGGAATTCCGGTTTATCACATGAGTGAATTCCCTGACATGCAGAAACAATACGGAGCAACGATTGGCATAATTACAGTACCGGTTGATAAAGCACAGGAAGTAACCGATTATATTATTACCGAAGGTATTAAGGCATTGTGGAACTTTACCCCGTTCCGTATTCGTGTACCCGAACATATTGTAGTTCAAAACACGTCTTTATATGCTCATCTTGCGTTGATGTTCAATCGAATGAAACCATAATCCGGGTTCTTGCACTTCTGTACATAATTTAAATAAGAAAACAATGAAGGTTATCGCTGTTGGAATGAATTACGCAGCTCACAATAAAGAGCTGAATAATACGTTAGAATTATCGGAACCAACGATCTTTATGAAATCGGATTCCTCTTTGCTGAAAGATGGAAAGCCTTTTTTTATTCCAGACTTTTCAAAAGAGGTTCATTACGAAACGGAGATTGTGGTTAAGATCGATCGTTTAGGTAAAAATATAGGCGAACGTTTTGCCCACCGTTACTATAATGAAGTAACAGTAGGAATTGATTTTACAGCCAGAGACCTGCAACGTAAACTTCGTTCGCAGGGATTACCCTGGGAAATCAGCAAGGCATTCGATAATTCGGCAGTGGTAGGTTCTTTTTTGCCGCTCAGTCACCTTGGAGATATAGGTAAGCTATCTTTTCATCTTGACATTAACGGTAAAAAAGTGCAGGAAGGGTATACCGGCGATATGCTCTTTACCGTTGACAGGATTGTTGCATACGTAAGCCAGTTTTTTACGCTTAAGATTGGCGATCTGATCTTTACCGGTACTCCGGTGGGCGTTGGTCCTGTTAGTATTGATGATCACCTTCAAGGATATATTGGCGAACATAAACTGCTGGATTTCTTTGTTAGGTAAGATAACAAAGTCATGATAAAGCCTGTTTTGTCTTTTCTTATTACTCTCTGCTTCCTGCTTGTTCCTTTCGGAGCCGGTGCGGTGGATTATGCTTCCTCATCGGTCCTTTCGCAAGGCCGTTGGGTAAAGATACGGGTGGCAGAAACAGGTGTCTACAAGCTATCCTTTACCGATCTTCAGAAAATGGGATTTACAGATCCTTCCGCCGTTTCCGTTTATGGCTATGGCGGTAATCCTTTGGAAGAGGACTTTACAAAACCCTATTCCGATGATGTACCCCAAACAGCCGTTTATAAAGGAACCGACTATATCCTGTTTTATGGACGCGGACCAGTTAAATGGAGGTATAATACTTCTTCGGCCGCTTTCGTTCACGAAAACAATCCCTATTCTTTGTATGGATACTACTTTCTTACGGATGGAGCGCCTGTAAAGACCCTAACAAAAGAACCGGTCGCAAACGGTGCTTCTTTAGTTGTTACAACGTTCGACGACTACCAGGTGCACGAAAAAGATCAGGTATCCGTAAATAAATCAGGAAGGGAACTCTTCGGCGAATCCTTTTCTCTTAATACAAGTCAGCTTTTTCCTTTCTCTGTGCCCGGAATTACCAACGATGCCGGTAAGATAGCTTTCCGCTTTATTGCCAAACCAACTACAGGTCCGGCAACAGTTTCCCTGACCGAAGGGACTACCCCGCTGATCAGCGCTTCTATTCCGCGAAGCAGCAGCGACGATTCCTATATAAAGGCATTGGAACTTTCAAGAACTTCCGACTGGCTTGGAACTAAATCAGAAACTCCTCAAATAGGGATTACCTACAGCAGAAACACAAACGACCTGGCTCATCTTGATTATATTCGTTTACAATGTAAGCGAACGCTAAAGCTATACGGACCGGTAACTTTTTTCAGAAGTATTGCATCCCTGGGTAACGTAACCCGGTTTGTAGTTCAGGGAGCTTCGGCGTCCGTTAAGATATGGGATGTAACCAATCCTTCCTCGCCGGTTGAAATGGAGACTACTTTATCGGGAACGGAATGCTCCTTTACGATTCCTTCCGGAAATGTGTTGCGTGAGTTTGCGGCAATCGATTTATCGCAGACCTTCCCAACACCCGAATCTGTTGGTGTTGTAGCCAATCAGAACCTGCATGCCCTGGAACAAACAGATATGGTTATTATTTCGCATCCGGCATTTGTTTCGGAAGCAGAACGTCTGGCAGAAGCACATCGTACAAAATCCGGACTAAAGGTTACGGTTGTTACTCCCGAAACAGTATACAACGAGTTTTCGAGCGGAACGCCCGATGCAACGGCTTACCGCAGGTTTATGAAAATGTTTTACGACCGGGCTTCGTCGGATGCCGATGCGCCCAAATACCTTTTGCTTTTTGGCGATGGTGCGTATGATAACCGGATGATCACCAACGACTGGAACAAACTTACCAGTCTGAATCTGCTGCTTACCTATCAGTCGCAGGAGTCGCTTAATATGTATGCGTATGTTACGGACGACTATTTTGGTTTTCTGGACGATTCGGAAGGGTCTTCCCTATCTTCCGATAAGCTGGATATCGGCATTGGGCGTTTCCCCGTAAGAACAGTTGCTGAGGCAGCCACTGCAGTAAATAAGAGCATCTCGTACATGGAGAATAAAACGGCCGGAGCCTGGAAGAATAACATAACCTTTGTGGCGGACGACGGAGATACGAACCTGCATATGAATCAGGCCAACCAGCTTGCAGAATCTATAGAAACGAATCACCCCGAATTTCTTGTAAACAAGATATACTTCGATGCTTACAAAAAAGATTATTCCGGTGGAAAGGTCGGTTATCCGGATGTGACTACGAAAATTCAGAAAGAGCTTAAGAACGGACAGATGGTGATAAACTATACCGGTCATGGCAGTACGTCTTACTGGGGAGGCGAGGGAGTTCTTTCTCAAAATGAAATAAAACAGTTTACCTATCCTTATCTCCCTTTGTGGATAACAGCAACCTGCGACTTTGCCAGGTTCGATGCCGTAAATACATCGGCAGGCGAGGATGTATTTCTTAATACCACCAGTGGAGGTATTGCTTTGTTTACGACAACCCGTGTAGTGGATGCTAATCCCAATTTCAAAATAAACAAGGAGCTTATCAATAACCTCTTCGTAAAAAAGAATGGAAAAAGACTAACACTCGGTGATATTTTGCGCGAGACGAAAGTGAGTCTGGGTACCGATTTAAATAAACTGAATTTCACCTTGATTGGCGACCCGGCACTTACCCTCTCTTATCCTGAACAGGAGATGAAGATAACTGAAGTGAACGGCGAGCCTGTTGGGAATGAACCTATCCTTTTAAAAGCACTGGATAAGGTAACTATCAAAGGGGAGGTTCTTACAACCGGAGGCTCTAAAGCAACCGACTTTTCAGGATTACTTGCTCCTACGTTACTGGATAGCAAGCAGACGCTGACAACGCTTGATAATGATAATTCAGGGTACCCGTTTTCGTATACCGCTTATCCCAATGTGCTTTATTCAGGGAAGGATTCTGTTAGGCAGGGCGAATTCACCTTTTCCTTTACTGTACCTAAAGATATTTCATATTCCAACGATTTTGGAAAATTAAGTCTGTACGCAGGCAATTCGGTATCCGGTCAGGAAGCACAGGGGGCCTTCCTGAATTTTAAGGTGGGGGGAACCTCCGATACGGCAGAAAAAGATACGCTGGGTCCCGAGATTACGGCCTTGTATCTGAATGACTCAACTTTCACTGATGGAGGAAAAGTAAATACAACTCCTCTCTTTGTGGCCGATTTGCGCGATCAGAGCGGAGTAAATATCAGCGGTAGCAGTATTGGGCACGATGTCATGCTTATTATTGACGGACTGATTTCCAAAAGCTATACACTGAATGCTTATTACGGATCCATCCCCGGAACAACGGGCGAAGGAAAAGTTGTTTATTCGCTGCCGGCATTAGAGCCCGGAATTCATACAGCCGAGTTTATAGTTTGGGATGTTCAGAACAATTCCACCTCCTATCCGTTTACATTCGAAGTAGTTGCCGGATTAAAGCCCGGGATTTATAACCTTACAGCTGGTCCGGTTCCGGCCCGAAGCGAAGTTACTTTCTTTATATCTCATAACCGTCCGGAAACGGTACTTGATGTGCAGTTCTTTGTCTACAATATGATTGGTCAGCTACTCTGGTCTCACAAAGAGAGCGGCTCGTCCGACCTGTTCAGACAATATTCCGTAACATGGAATCTAAACGGAAGCAACGGCGTACGTCTGAAACCAGGCGTGTATCTTTACCGGGCGGCTCTCCGTACTGATTCATCAAGAGAGGCAACCGAAACAAAAAAATTAATTATACTGGCACAATAAAAGCGCCATAAATGATGTTTAAGCTTGTAACAAGTATATATTCAGTATGACTCATCCAATAAAAAGCATTCTATCTGTTCTTGTCCTGTCTCTATTTACTGTTGTTTCCGTAACAGGACAGAAGAATACCTTCAATCCAATTAATACGGCGGTGCCGGCTTTGTCAATTGCTCCCGATGCCCGTGGTGGAGGTATGGGTGATATTGGTGCGGCAACCACGCCGGATGTTCATTCGCAGTATTGGAATCCTGCCAAGTACGCTTTCCATTACAGCAAGGCGGGTGTATCCCTGTCTTATACCCCCTGGTTACGAAAAATAGTAAATGATGTGGCACTTGCTTACGTTTCCGGGTTTTATAAACTGGGAGATAGCGATCAGCAGGCGATTGGGACTTCTTTACGGTATTTCTCATTGGGAGAGATTGCGATGACAGAATACGGGGGAGCTGTTTACAACCAGGTTACTCCTTATGAAATGGCTTTCGATATGAGCTATTCGCGCAAGTTGTCCGAAAACTACTCCATGGCTGTCGCCTTGCGGTATATCCGCTCGGATATGGGTGCCGGAGCTGATGAAGACTTACAGGCGGGCAATGCTTTTTCGGCAGACGTAGCAGGGTATTTAAATAAATATGTGGTTCTTGGAAACAGCGAATGTCTTTGGGCTCTTGGTTTTAATGTATCTAACATCGGAACAAAAATATCGTACGATGGAGGAACTACCAATCAGTTTCTTCCCACAAACCTGAAGATTGGTACATCGTTGCTTTATCCGTTGGACGATTATAATACCATTTCCTTTAACCTTGACCTTAATAAGTACCTGGTACCTACCTTGCCGGTTTATACAGGTTCTACTACCGAAGAACAGGCTGCTTATCAAAAGGAGTTGGATGATTACAACTCGTTGTCTCCCATTTCCGGTATTTTTAAATCTTTTGGAGATGCACCCGGTGGATTTAGTGAAGAGCTTAAGGAAGTAATGGTGTCTCTTGGAACAGAATATAGCTACAATGAACAGTTCTTTGTTCGTGGTGGTTATTACTATGAAAACGTTAACAAGGGAAACCGTCAGTACTTTTCAATGGGTGCAGGTTTTAAGATGAGTGTATTTCAGCTTGATGCTGCTTATCTGATCAGTACGGTACAAAGCAATCCTCTTGATCAGACGTTGCGTTTTTCTCTTTCCTTCGATATGGACGGATTGAGAAGTCTAGTAAAATAAAAATTGTTGATGATGAAAATTCGTGTTGGTTTCGGGTATGATGTACATGCCCTTGTATCGGATCGTGACTTATGGTTGGGTGGTATTAAAATAGAACATACATTGGGGCTCTTGGGTCATTCGGATGCGGATGTTCTGATTCATGCAATTTGCGATGCCTTGCTGGGTGCCGCCAATATGAGGGATATCGGCTATCATTTTCCGGATACGGCTGGCGAATATAAAAATATAGACAGTAAAATACTCCTTAGGGATACCATGAAGCTTTTGCGAGGTAAAGGGTATGAACTGGGAAACATTGACGCTACAGTTTGTGCCGAACGCCCTAAGCTTAAAGCCCATATTCCTGTGATGCAGCAAACGCTGGCAGAGGTGATGGGTGTGGATGCCGATGATATTTCAATTAAGGCTACCACCTCCGAAAAACTAGGTTTTACCGGAAGAGAAGAGGGAATTTCGGCCTATGCAACCGTACTGATAACGAAAAACTGAAATGAATCTCTCACCTGTCACCTATTTTTCCTAATCAGCAAATTGTCAATGGATTGGAAAGTGATAGATTGCCTCGGCGATCTGTCGCAGATCTGTCATCCCTCACTTCGCGGCAAGCGTCGGTTTTGCTTCACTAGTAACTCTCTTTCCTATAGTATTTAACTCCCGGCATGCCTGTGATTACTGTTTTTCACTTAAGGGATTACTTCGTCCCACGTACGTGTGACCGACATCCCACACCCGTGTGACGACCGTCCCGCATATGTGTGACGAACATCACACGTGCGTGTGACCAACTGGTTGTAACCAGCGCAGAGTTTAAATACTTAGTGATCGTGGTTAAGCACCTTGTATTATGAAATCTACTACTAGTGAAATTTTATTGTTTATTCTATTGTATGAGTTAATAAATCGTGCTATATTTATGCCATTTATTAGTAACCTTTTATGATGAAGCCAATGGAATATTTCAAAAAGAGCTTAAAACTTTGTTTCCTTCTTTTACTATGTACGATGTTATTGCCCGCATGTGAGTACGATAGTGACGATGATAATTTTCATGAACTGCAAAAACCGACCGAACAAGTGGAAATAGGTGTCGATCTGGCAGGGGTTAATCCTAAAGAAACTATCTATTTGTACGAAAATAGTTTCTTATATTATACGCTGCATACCGGGGGGAAAGAGGTCATAGCACAAAAGTTCTATTTAGATGGCAAAGAAATTAGTTTAGCCCCCGGTGATAGAGGTGTGTATCTTCATGCTACAGCCGATAACAGTATCCATGACCTGAAACTGGTAATGGGGTTACCTACCGGATCGGGAAGCCTGGCCGAGTATGCAGGTTACGAAATGTATGTGGGGGAGTTTAATTTTAAAGTTAGATTTGTACCCGTTTCAACAATCAGCCTTAACATACGTCAGACCCTCGACGAACAGAATCACCTGAAATTAGTTTGGGATAAGCCCGAAGGGTACGAGGTTGAAAGTTACTACGTGTACAACGGCGATGCTGGTTACCCAAAACCGAAAGCTATTATCACCAATCCCGATCAGACCTACTATGTGGACAAGAACTATGCATATGGCTATAAGTTCTATATAATTATAGCAAAGCTGAAAAATGGGAACGAGGTGGTGATTAGAGAGGATTTTTTGGTTCGCTATACCAATGTTAATCAGGATAATTTTGAAATAGAACGTATTTCTCCCGATAAATTTAAAATAAAATGGACTAATCCAAACCCATTTCCCTGTAAGTATGTTTTTCGGTCGTTATATGATAATAAAGTAACAGTGCTAGAGGGTGCAACTGAGTTGGTAATTCCGGCCGAAATCTTTCCCTCTATTAGTTATAATTTCCATTTATATATTCTTCCGGCCGAAGCAAATTCTTCGCAATATGAATCCTATGGACTTGTATGGGGAAGTTTCGGTGATAAAAAGGTGGGATACAACTTCTCTTACGTAGCAGATCCGGTCAACAGCATGTTACTCGGTCTTGATTATACTAATCTGTTCCGGTATGATTTGTCAAAAATGGACCTACAGGGCGTTATCAAACATAACCTCATTTTACATTCGGGTTGTAAAGTAAAAACATCCAACAAAGGATTAGTCGCTATTGATGATCATAATGGAACAGTCCGGGTTTACAGCAATAACACCCTAACTAACCAGCTTGCAGCTGTTAACACTGCTGGATTTGATTTTTATCTCACAGATGCCGACCAATTGCTTGCAACCAGCTATGATGGCTTTTCTCTATACGATGTACATACAAGTAACCTGATCTGCTCAAAAAAATGGAATACTACCGACGAATGGACAAGTATGGTTAAGGTTTTTACCCGTATATCGGTTGATGGGAAATATATTTATACTGTTCGTGCTAATTATTCTTCTAATGCGCAAATAGCCGAACTATACCAACTTACAGAAGCCGATACACTCCGACTGGTTCGGTCGCAAGACGCCGTAAATATAACTAATATAGAATTCAATCCCGTAAAGGCCAACGAAGTCGTGATTCAATATTCGGATTTCAGATTCAAAATATTGGATGTCATTACAGGAGATACAGTAACAGGATACGGAACTTTCCTTAACATTGATGCTTTAACCGGAAATCTAATGTACTATGGCGCAGATATACAAAACGGGCAATCCAACATTTATGTATGGGACACAGCGTATAAGAAGGTATTATACAAATTTACAACAGCCTATAGTGATATTTATGCCAGATTGTATAATAACCAGCTGCTTTTTAACGGATACTGTGTAGATCTTTCTAAAATGACATATCAATGAAAAAATATATAATTGCAACCATGTTCTTGCTTCTCTGTCTTGGCGCAAATGCCCAGTTCAATATAAGTTACGCTGTAGGTTATGGAGGCTATAAAATGAATGAAATGAAACAGTTACTTGAGACTGCATTTAATACTGTGGTCACGACTATGCCTGTTGGAACTCGTATTGTGGACAACTTTCCTCCCTATATAACCCACAACCTTGATTTGTCTTATAAATTTAACAGGCATGAATTAGGTTTAAAAAGTTCCTTTCTCACAACAGGAGGTAAAATTGCCTATTCGGACTACTCCGGCAAGTATGTTGAAAAGCTAACGCTCAACGGATACAGGGTGGGAGCCATGTACCGTATCAATTTTGGAGAAAGAAAATTCGATGCTTGCACCTGGTCCTTTTTTGGAGAGCTGTCGCCAGCCATTACGTTCACCAAGCTAAAATACAAGGCCACATTGGATATATACGATCCGAAAGTACATCAGACGGCACCCGACAATGTAAGTACGAATGAAACTGGATTATCCCTCCAACCACTAGTTGGAAGCAAACTTAGTCTTACCCGTACTATCTCTTTCTTTGTCAGCCTGGGATACGACTTCGAATTCGGATCAAAGTTAGCAACAACCAACGACATGTACAGAGCCGATTGGTCCGGCTTTCGTATGAATGGCGGTACTACCTTTTCTTTTTGAAAGAAGATACCTCTGTTGATATAAAAGGCAGAATTTGAGTTGGAAGAATAAATATTAATATTGGTTTCCATTTAAGTATTATGTATACAAACATTAAAGCAATAGCTTTATAGAATAACCAAACAACAATATGAAAACCAACTTTTCATTTTTCATTTTTGCATCATTAATCTGGTGCGTAATAGAAGCTGGTGCACAACAAAATTTTAAATTCCACAAAGAAATTAGAATTGATAATAGTATATATAGATATGACACAATTCATCGTATAGTCTATAATAGGTTAAATGTTTTGTATAAAGTACAAGACTCAGATGATAAATGTACTTTTAGTGTAGTTGAAGATCTAAGCAGTATTGAGATCCCTAAAAAAGTCTTCACGAAAGAAAGAATTACCGAAATTGGGAATAGAAATTTACCTATAGTTTTTTATACGGACTCTACTGGACAAGTAAAAGAGCTTAAGTTCTTTATAAAAACGTGTTATAACGAGATTACTTTCACAGAATTGAGAAACCTGGAGACTGAGTTTAAAAAACATAAATTCAAATTAAATATTTATTGTCCGGGTAAAGAGAAGAAACCGGTGTATTCTTTTTCAGTAATACTTCGTTTTCATAGAATTTATTCAGAGGCAAAGTAATGTAGGTAAACTACTCAATTTGTATTTTTATCGAGGCAAGCCTCTTATAAAAACAGGACAAAGAATTGCTCGTTGAAAAATAAATGTTGTTCTTTGTATTACAGAATGTCTTTTTCCACCGGAAACAGCGGACTAGTGGAAATACAGGTTCTTTATAATTCAAGATAAGTAAACGATATGGCTACGAAAGATAACAACTGGAAAGACAGGTTGGGTATGATGTACTCTACCAACCCCGATTTTAAATATAATACGGGTGATGCGGAAGAAGAGGAAACTCTCCCGAAAGAGAAACAACTGCTGCGGATTTCGCTTGATAAGAAAAACCGTGGAGGTAAGGCTGTTACTTTGATTACCGGATTTAGAGGTACTACCGACGATCTTACCACGTTGGGTAAATTCCTGAAGGTGAAATGTGGCGTAGGCGGTTCGGCTAAAGACGGAGAAATTATCGTTCAGGGAGATCTGCGTCCCAAAGTGCTCGAAATATTGCAAAAAGAAGGCTATACTAAAAGCCGGATAATTTAATCGCAGATGCTGACGGTATACAGAGCTTCTGCTGGCGCGGGAAAAACACATAAGCTTACGGGAGAGTATCTTAAACTTCTGTTTGCTTCGCCAGGTGCATACCGCCATATTTTGGCTGTAACTTTTACCAACAAGGCTACCGACGAGATGAAAAGTCGGATTGTGGAAGAACTTTTTATCCTGTCGTCCGGGCGTAAATCCGATTACGTTTCTTCGCTTTCTGATCAGTTTAAGCTGGATGAGGCGCAGGTTCGTGTCCAGGCCAAACGTATCCTGATTGCTATTCTGCACGATTATTCCGCTTTCAATATAAGCACAATAGATCGCTTCTTTCAGCAAACCATGAGGGCTTTTACCCGCGAGATTGGTCTGCAGGGAGGTTATGGAATTGAAATGGATCAGGAACTGGTGCTTACCGAGGCGATCGATAATCTGCTAAGTGGTCTGGAGAAGCCCGAAAGCAAAGAGCTGTTGGGATGGTTGCTCCGTTTTGCCGCCGATAAGGTGGAAGCAGGAGGTGAGTGGAATCTGCGGAGGGATATTGCAGCTCTTTCACGCGAAGTATTTAAAGAGAGCTACAAAGCTTTTAGTGCCGATGTAGCCAAAGATATTGAAGATAAAACAGCGTTGGAGTCTTATAAGAACCAGCTGTTTGCCATTATTCGTTCGGTAGAGTCGGAAGCCCGTGATTTAGGTAGAGAAGGGATGGCGGTGCTTGACCAGTACGCTCTGCAAACGTCCGACTTTAAAGGGGGCAGCCGCTCGCCGCTTAATTTCTTTACGAAACTGATCGATGGGGAGATGAAGGAACCCAGCAATACGTTTGTTGGACTGGCCGATAATCTTGAGGGTTGCTTTACGGCTAAAACGGATAATGGATTACGACAAGTTATCGGTTGTGCTTTTGACGACGGATTAAATGATTGTATCAAGAAGATTGCCACGTTATTTGCCAACCTAACTGACTATAACACAGCCAAAGAGATTGTCCGCTACTATTATACATTAGGAATTCTGAACGATATTGCTGCACAGATTACCGCATACCGTCAGGAAAAAAATGTAATGCTGATTGCAGATACTACCGAGTTGCTGTCGAAAGTTATCGGCGGAAGTGAGGCTCCCTTTATCTATGAGAAAACAGGAACGCAGGTAGATCACTATATGATTGACGAGTTTCAGGATACTTCGGGTATGCAATGGGGAAACTTCCTCCCGCTGCTGGAAGAGAGTCTGTCGCACGGCAGAGATAACCTGATTGTAGGAGATGTGAAGCAAAGCATTTACCGTTTCCGGAATTCGGACTGGAAGTTACTGGACGAACAGATTAAATACGATTTTGCTCCCGAACAGCTTCACGAAGAGACATTGACAGAGAATTGGCGGAGTTGCCGTCATATCGTTGCCTTCAATAACTCGCTGTTTACGGTTGCTCCTGCTCTTTTGCAGGACATGTATAACGAGGGACTCTCTGCCTCGTCTTTATCAAAAGGGCAGAAAGAGCGGTATTGTACCAAAATGATGTCGGCATACGATAAATCTTTTCAGCAGGTTCCGCCTCCTTTCCGGAACAAAGAAGGACATGTACGCATAGAATTTATTTCGCAGGAAGACCAGGATTGGAAAGAGGAGTCCGTAAACAAACTCCCTTCTGTGCTCGAACAGTTACAGGATAATGGGTATAACTTAAAAGAAATAGCCATTTTGGTTCGTACCAACAGAGAAGGGGCTATGGTTGCTGATTCTTTACTGGCTTACAAGGAAGAGCACCCTTCAGAAAAGTACAAATACGATATTATTTCGGATGAGGCACTGTTTATAAGCAGTTCGCCTGCGGTCCGTTTTCTGATTTCCATGCTTCGCTATCTTCGTAATCCCGGCGACCGAACCAACTATACGCTGGCTCTTTATGCGTATACACTGGCCATTCCCGATGCCGGCGAAACGGATGGGATACGCAATTTTATTCCTTTGCAGGAATTCCCTGCCGAAGTGGCTCAGGCATTACGTACACTGGGAAATCAGTCTCTTTATGAAATTACGGAGAGTCTTTTCCGCTTGTTTAATGACCGGTTCCCGGATAATGAACAGGTATTTGTACAGGCTTTTATGGATATGGTGTCCGAGTTCACCCTACGGGAAAGTGTTGATATCTCGCGTTTCCTTAAATGGTGGGATGATACGGGAAGCAATAAAACCATTGCTACACCTGATGCGCAGAATGCCATACGGATTCTTACTATCCATAAATCAAAAGGTCTTGGATTTAAGGTGGTTATTATTCCGTTCGGTGATTGGGAAATAGATCATAAGCCCAGCAAACAACCCGTTTTATGGTGTCATCCGGCGAAGGCTCCTTTTAATCAGCTGCATCTGGTTCCGGTACGCTACGGAGCGGTGTTGGGCAATACTGTCTTTGCCAACGATTACTTTAATGAGAAGCTTCATGCGTTTATTGATAATCTGAATACCCTTTATGTGGCATTTACACGTGCAAAGGAAGAGCTGATTGTATTCTCCCCACGGCCTAAAAAACCTGAAAAGATAAGTTCCATGTCCGATTTGTTGTGGAATGGTTTGTCTGATGCCGGTTACGCAACTACCCGTGAAGGTGAACCGCTGGAACCTTTGGCTCCCTCTTTTGATCCTGAAGAAGGTGTTTTTGAATTGGGAACATGGTGGCACCCGGAGGCGAAGGCCGCTGGTTCATCCGTAGTAGATGAAATACCCATGCACCGGATCTCTTCGGTTTCGCCCAACGAAAGATTGCAGCTAAGACTTCATGGTAAAGGCTTCTTTTTCGACAACAAAGAGCGTAAACATGGATCGCTGATGCATGAGCTGTTGAGTCGCATTCAGACTAAAGCTGATATTGCTTCGTCTGTCGAGTCGTACCGCGTGTCCGGAGTGATAAACAAACAGGAAGCCGAATCGTTGTGCGACCGGTTGGGGGAACTTCTGCAGGATTCATCGGTTGCCGGTTGGTACGATGGAACCGCCCGTATATTGAATGAGGTAGATATCCTTTATGGCAAAGGCTTGTCTAAGCGTCCCGATCGTGTGATGGTTTTCGATGACAGGGTGGTCATTGTGGATTATAAATTTGGGAAACATGAAGATAGAAAATATGTTTCTCAAATAAAAGAATACATCACATTGGTACGTCAAATGGGGTATCCGCATGTGTCAGGAAACATATGGTATGTGGAATTAGCTAAAATAGAAGCCGTGAATGGCTGATATTTTTTTATTTCCGCAAAAAATGCATACTTTTGCAAATATTATTATACACAGATTGAAATTAGGAATGAAAGTACACAGAGAAGGGACAGGTATATTACTTACTTTATTTACGATTCTTTTCGTAGTAAATGTAGCGTTGTATTATTCATCAGGTAGAAGTACACTCTTTTATACGGTGTGTTGCTTGTCGTCCATATTTTTTCTGTTGGTGTTAAATTTCTTCCGGAGTCCGTTTCGCCGCTTTCCGTATGATTCGGAGGGCCTTGTAATTGCTCCGGCCGATGGTACCATTGTTGCTATTGAGGAGGTAATGGAGAATGAAATACTTCATGAAAAACGATTGCAGGTATCCATCTTTATGTCGGTGTTTAATGTGCATGCCAACTGGTTCCCTGTCAATGGCACAGTGAAACATGTATCTCATAACAACGGACGATTTATGGCGGCTTATTTGCCTAAGAGCAGTACGGAAAACGAACGTTCGGCAGTGGTGGTTACTACTAAGGACGGAGTGGATATCCTTGCCCGCCAGATAGCAGGTGCTATGGCCAGACGTATTGTTACCTATGCCAAAGCAGGTGAGAAATGTCATGTGGACGAGCAAATGGGATTCATAAAGTTCGGATCACGTGTGGATGTTTATCTTCCGCTGGGTACAGAAGTATTAGTCGAAATGGATCAAAAGGTTACCGGAAATCAAACACCGATTGCCCGTTTATATAGTAAAAAATGAATATAGCTAAGTACGTTCCCAATACGATTACCTGTTTTAACCTGGTTTCCGGCTGTGCAGCAAGTGTTGCAGCATTGGAGGGTAATCTTTTATTAGCGGCATTGTTAGTTATTCTGGCGGCTGTATTCGATTTTTTCGATGGCTTCGCAGCCCGTTTAATGCATGCCTATTCGCCGATAGGAAAGGACCTGGATTCGCTGGCCGATGTGGTTAGCTTTGGTGTTGCTCCCGGAATGGTGGTTTACTGGGTACTTACCCAACTGGCACCTTCACTCCCTTTTGGCCCGGCTAATGAGTTTGTTCCGTACTGGGCATTTATTATTCCTGCATTTTCTGCCTTAAGACTGGCAAAATTTAATATAGACGAACGTCAGACTACTTCATTCATCGGTCTGCCGGTTCCGGCTCACGCTTTGTTCTGGGTTGGTGTTGCCTATTCGATTCTGCCGGTATTGCAGATTAATCCTTCGCTGTTTACGCTTGTTATACTAGTACTGGCCTTGGTTACATCGCTTTTGCTTGTATCCGAAATACCTATGTTTTCGTTAAAAATAAAGTCTTTAAAATGGAAAGGCAACGAATTGCGCTATATGTTGATTGTATGTGCAGTACTCTTTGTTTCGTTTTTTGGACTCCTCGGATTATCCGGTACAATACTTCTATATATAGTATTGTCTATTTTTAACAAAAAGAAGTAATAAGACATTGTATCTTTGTGGCTGGAATCAATACGTATTGAATTATGTTCAAGTTTTTATTTTTAATTTTCGGTTTCTTTCTTTTGCTGATTCTGTTGTTGGGAGTCTCTGTGATAAGAACATTTAAAAGAGTTCTTTTCGGATCTTCAAACTCAGAAACGCATCGTCGTCATGCTTCTTCAGCGAACAGACAGCAGCAATCTGCGCCCAGAGAGGAACCTGTTTCTTCCAAAAAGAAACTATTTAACAAAGAGGACGGAGAGTATATCGATTACGAAGAAGTGAAGGAATAATGTTCCTCAGCGTTTCTTTTTGAAAAAGGAGATCATTTCATCTGCACACTCTTTCTCCATAATTCCCTTCTTTACGATGGCTTTGGGATGAAATGCTTTTGGGGCATAGATGCTGAAGCCTCTTTTTTCGTCGGAAGCACCATACACTATTGTGCTTACCTGTGCCCAACCAATGGCTCCCGCACACATGATACAAGGCTCCACGGTAACATATAAAATGCAATCGGGTAGATATTTGGCTCCCAATACCCCGGTTGCTGCCGTTAAAGCAATCATTTCGGCATGGGCAGTAGGATCATTAAGCCGTTCAGTCTGATTATGTCCGCGGGCAATAATCTGGTTGTTGCAAACAACAACGGCTCCTACGGGCACTTCGCCTTCTTCGGCCGCAAGTCTGGCTTCCGCCAGAGCCTGCTTCATAAAATATTCGTCTGTCAGTGGATTCATCTTCTCATTTCATTTTCCCGGAAAAGGGTTGGATAATCTTCTTCCAGATTTTTCAGAATGTGCGAAATGATGGTCTCTCTGTACCACCTTGATTTATTCTCTATCTTGTATTTGGACAGGTAGCGGTCTACCGCCTTATGCTCGTCTTCATTGAGCATAAAGGTAATCTTATGTATCCGTGGCTGACCCGGATTTGCGTGTGCGTATTTCCTGTCCTTTTTCATACAATGCAAATGTAACGCTGAAAGGCCTAATAAAAAAGAAAATGATTACATTTGTACAAATTATAGCTATGGCTGCACACAATAATACAGGAAAAGAAGGCGAAGATATTGCCCGGACACTTCTTGAGAAAAAAGGATATACAATTTTGCATCAAAATTGGCGGTATCGGCACAAAGAACTGGATATTGTGGCAATTGATGGAAACGAACTTGTGGTGGTGGAAGTCAAGACGCGTTCGGAAAATTATCTTGTCTCTCCCCTCGAAGCCGTTGATTCGGCAAAGATTAAGTGCATTGTGAGCGCTGCGGATGTGTATGCCCGTAAATACGATATGGATCTATCCATCCGTTTTGATATAATTGCCGTTGTTAAAGATTCGAACGGCTATCAGACAGAACATATTGAGGATGCGTTTTATGCGCCCTTGCGTAAGTAATTATATCTGGTAAAGCTATGAATATCGAAGAAGTAAGAGCCTATTGTTTATCGTTAAGGGGAACCACAGAATGTTTCCCGTTCGATGATGTGTCGCTTGTCTTTAAAGTGGAGAATAAAATGTATTTGTTGCTCCCTCTCGATGCCGACGAGCCTCACATTGCGCTGAAGTGTTCAACGGATTATGTGGAGGAGCTAAGGGACCGCTACCAGGCGGTAACTCCGGCTTTTCATTTTAATAAAAAGTATTGGAATGCTATTTATCTGACCAGAGATATGGAGGAGGCTGAAATCAAACGCTGGATTCACCATTCTTATCGGGAAGTGATAGCAAAATTACCCCGGGCAATCCGGGATGAATATAAAGAAAAACCCTGATATGTCGCATATAACCTTTATTGAGGAAACAGATTCCACCAACAAGGCTCTACGCGAAAGAATGGCTACGGGGCAGGTTGAAGAAGGTTCTGTTGTAGTTGCCGGTTTTCAGACGGCAGGTCGCGGACAAGTAGGGAATGTCTGGGAGTCGGAGGCCGGAAAGAATCTTACTTTTAGCGTTGTGCTCTATCCCGGGACTGTTCCAGCCAACCGGCAGTTTGTTCTCTCTCAGTTGGCAGCTCTTAGTGTTAAGGAGGTTCTTGATGCCTACACAGATCATATTACGGTAAAATGGCCCAACGATATTTACTGGAAGGATAAGAAGATTTGCGGTATGCTTATTGAAAACGATCTTTGCGGCAAAAATATTTATGCGACTATAATTGGAATAGGGATCAACCTAAATCAGCTTGAATTTAGAAGTGATGCTCCGAATCCGGTTTCACTGGCACAGATTACAGGATCTGTCTATGATGCGGACGATGTGCTTGACCGGTTTCTGTCCATTTTGTATAAGTGGTACTTGCGGCTGTTGAAAGGCGAAGAAGATGTCATACGCAATAAATACCGCGAAGCTTTGTACCGGAGGGATGGTTATTATCCATTTTCGGACGACGATGGAGAATTTGCTGCCCGGATCTATGATATTGAACCAACCGGTCACCTCGTGTTGCAACTTCATGACGGCACCTTAAGGCGTTATGCATTTAAAGAGGTTCGTTATTGTAACTAATAAAGCGGCAGCAAACACTCCGCTGAATGTTAACCGCCGCATAAAGTTAGGAAAAAGGTTTTGGTTCCTACAAAAGTAGTTTTGGAAGATTACACCTTGATTACAATCCTCTTAAGCCTGAGTTAAGCGTTAGCATATATAAAAAACAACCGATTGTAATTGCTGAATTAAGCAAATAGCTTACTTTTGTAAAATAATAAATGAACAAATAAAGGATTTCATGCTTCAATACAAAAGAATACTTCTGAAACTAAGTGGCGAATCGCTCATGGGCGGTAAGCCGTATGGTATAGATGAGGCTCGACTTACAGAATATGCTGAGCAAATTAAAGAAATTGCTGAAATGGGCATCCAGATTGGTATAGTAATTGGCGGAGGTAATATTTTCCGTGGATTGAGCGGTACATCCAAAGGATTTGATCGGGTAAAAGGAGATCAGATGGGAATGTTGGCTACTGTAATCAATAGTCTGGCTTTAAGTTCTGCTCTGGTATCGCTGGGTGTTAAAGCAAGCGTACTTACTGCTATCCGGATGGAGCCAATCGGAGAATTTTACAACAAATGGCGAGCCATCGAATTGATGGAAAAAGGTCATGTGGTAATTATGTCTGGCGGAACCGGAAATCCTTTCTTTACTACGGATACAGGCTCTTCGTTACGTGGTATAGAGATTGAAGCAGATGTGATGCTTAAAGGAACAAGGGTGGATGGAATTTATACAGCCGACCCAGAAAAAGATCCCACTGCAACCAAATTTACAGATATAACATACGACGAGATATATACACGCGGGCTTAAGGTTATGGACCTTACTGCCACAACGATGTGTAAAGAAAACAACCTTCCCATCATTGTCTTCGATATGGATACAAATGGTAATCTTAAACGAGTGATGAGTGGCGAACAGATAGGTACTTTGGTACATAATTAAAAAAGAGTTTGTAAAGTCGGAAAACTTTCTTATTTTTGTTAGTCGAAAAACAAAAAATCAAATTTTATAAGCAGTTATGGTAGATACGAAACAGTTCGTAAAGGCAGCAGAAGAGAAAATGACATTCGCGATTGAACATCTGGATGAACAATTAGCTCATATTCGTGCCGGCAAGGCCAATCCCAAGATTTTGGATGGAGTACGTGTTCCTTATTACGGAAGCCTCGTGCCCCTTGCAAATGTGGCATCTGTAAATACACCGGATGCTAAAACTATTATCATTACTCCGTGGGAAAAGCCGCTTATCAAAGAAATTGAAAAGGCTATTATGAACTCCGAAGTAGGGATAACTCCCGAAAATAATGGAGAGGTAATTCGTCTTGGAATCCCTCCTCTTACAGAGGAACGTCGCCGCCAGCTGGCAAAGCAATCAAAACAAGAAGCCGAGACTGCTAAAATTAGTGTTCGCAACGCCCGTCGTGATGCAATTGAAGCATTGAAGAAAGGAATTAAAGAGGGTATTCCTGAAGATGTGGAAAAAGATGCAGAAGCAGAAGTGCAGAAAATTCATGATAAGTATATCAAAAAGATAGACGATCTCTACGCAGCGAAGGAAAAGGAAATTATGACTGTATAATTTTAATGAGGCGTCAGGTTCTGGCGCCTCTGTTTTTAAAATAAACATATGAGAGGATTAGTTATTAAAAATACAGGAAGCTGGTATTCGGTTCGTACGGATGATGGCCGGACAATTGAAAGTAAACTTAAGGGTAACTTCAGACTGAAAGATATCCGTAGTACAAATCCTGTGTCTGTTGGCGATCGCGTCGACATTGAGATTAATAACGAAGGAACAGCTTTTATAACGGAAATTGAGGAACGAAAGAACTACATTATCCGCCGTGCTTCCAATTTATCCAAGCAATCACATATCATTGCGGCCAATCTCGATCAGGCAATGCTGATTGTAACGGTAAATTATCCAATAACCACTACTGTGTTTATTGACCGTTTCCTTGCAACAGCCGAGGCTTATCGCGTGCCTGTTAAACTTGTGTTTAACAAAATAGACCGCTACAATGCCGAAGATCGCGAGTATATGGAAGCGCTGATTCTTTTATATACATCTATCGGCTACCCTTGTTCGAAGATTTGTGCCCGTAAAGAAGATGGGCTGGACGAGCTGCGTGCCGAAATGAAAGGTAAGATTACACTTCTGTCCGGACATTCCGGTGTAGGTAAATCCACTTTAATCAATAAATTGCTTCCGGGAATAAACCTGAAGACAGGCAATATCTCCGAATATCATAACAAGGGTATGCATACCACTACCTTTTCAGAAATGTTTGAATTGCCAGGTGGAGGATATCTTATCGACACTCCGGGAATCAAAGGTTTTGGAACCATTGAGATGGAGGATACCGAAATTTCTCACTATTTTCCGGAAATATTCAAACATAGCAAAACATGCCGCTTCGGAAACTGTACGCACAGACATGAGCCTGGATGTGCTGTGATGGAGGCTGTTACTGATCATTATATCAGCGAATCCCGCTATCGCAGCTACCTGAGTATTCTTACTGATAAGGACGAAAGCAAGTATCGCGAGGAATTTTAAACAGCGGGTAAGCTCATTCCTGTGATCTTTCTGTATAAATCAAGCGCATATACATCGGTCATTCCCGATATGTAATCAAGTACGCACTGAATTTTCCCGTAGGTGGAAGGTGCGTTGGTATTATATTGTTCCGGAATTCTCTTTAGCAGCAGTTTACTGTATGCGCGATCCTGGTTCATAACGGCTTCGGTCAGACTATCTATCAGGTAGCCGAAAATACGGTAACCTGCCAATTCTATATCCAATACCTCTTTTGCCTTGTATATTTTTTTGAATGCGGTTTCCGAACATAAGTCATATGCCTCTTTCGCCTTTGGATTAACCTGCTTGATCAGCGTAGATTGAAAAGTGCCTTTTAGCAGACTTTCTTCATTTTCCAAAAACACACGCGAGCATTCGTCCACAAGTAGTCCGATAATACTGGAACGCAGGTAGGCAATCTTTTCGTTGGTGTCGTCCACCATATCCATAATGCGTTTAATATGAGGAAGCTTCTCTTCGTCAAAGAAGTTTAGCAGCATTCCAATCGTCTCTTCGCAGGTGAGGAGTCTTAACTTAAAGGCATCTTCGATATCCATAATCTGATAACAGATGTCATCTGCTGCTTCAACAAGATAAACCAGGGGATAACGTACATATTTAGATGGATTGTCCTGTATACAGTCGATACCCAATTCGTCGGCTATCCGGGCATAGCTGTTTTCTTCCGACTGAAAGTATCCGAATTTGCCGTTTTTTCCCGAGAGTTCAGAAGAGTAGGGATACTTCACTATCGAAGCAAGTGTGCTGTAAGTCATAGCAAAACCGCCCTTCCGGCGACCAATAAACTGGTGTGTAAGCAATCTTACGGCATTGGCATTCCCTTCAAAGTGAACAAAATCTTCCCACCTACCACCTTCTTCCCGCACCTTCATTTCAAGATTTTTCCCGTTTCCTTCAGAAAAATAGGAAGAGATAGCCCGCTCGCCGGAATGACCGAAAGGAGGATTTCCCATATCGTGTGCAAGGCAAGCCGCTGCAACAATAGCGCCAATCTCTAAAAAAGAGGCACTTTCTTCCGGATATTTCTTCATTAGTGCTCTGGCAATATTGTTACCCATAGAACGTCCAACACACGATACCTCTAAACTATGTGTAAGTCTGTTGTGCACAAATATATTCCCCGGAAGAGGAAATACCTGGGTCTTATTTTGAAGCCGGCGGAACGGAGCAGAGAAAATGAGGCGGTCGTAGTCCCGTTGAAAGTCGGTTCTGTCGTGCTTCCTGTCATGGTATTCCTCCATTCCGAAGCGCTTATCGGATAATAATTGGTTCCAGTTCATGTTTTTTTAACTTTTAAGACCTCATTATTTGACAAAGGTAAAAAAAGCCTGAATCTCACAAAGGAGAATCAGGCTTTATTATTGTTGATTGTTTTATTGACTTATTTCAAAGCGGCCAATGCGTTCTTGATTCGTTTGATAGCTTCAATCAGGTTTTCGTCTGATGTGGCATAAGAGAAGCGAATGCATTCGGGTGCACCGAAGGCTGCTCCGCCTACAGTGGCAACGTGACCAACTTCCAAAAGATACATAGCCAAATCGCCTGCATCGTTGATGGTACGGTCGCCCGCGCTTTTGCCGTAATACGAACTAACTTCAGGGAATAAATAGAAAGCTCCCTGAGGAACATTTACTTTGATACCCGGAATATCCTGGCTCAATTTTACAACCAAATCGCGGCGGCGAAGGAATGCCTGACGCATCTCTTCAACGCAAGACTGATCGCCGGAGAAAGCCACTTCGGCAGCCTTCTGTGCAACAGAACAAGGACCAGAAGTGTATTGTCCCTGAAGCTTGTTACAAGCTTTGGCAATCCAAAGAGGAGCAGCGATGAAACCAATACGCCAGCCAGTCATGGCATATGCCTTGGAAACACCATTGATAACAACAACACGATCACGAACAGACTCGAACTGAGCAATACTTTCGTGTTTGCCCACGTAGTTGATGTGTTCGTAGATCTCGTCCGAAAGGATGATAATGTTGGGATATTTGGCCAGTACTTCTGCCAATCCGGCTAATTCTTCCTTGCTGTATACGCTTCCGGTAGGATTAGAGGGAGAGCAAAGTATGATTGCTTTTGATTTAGGAGTGATGGCAGCTTCCAGCTGAGCAGGAGTAATCTTAAAGTCCTGTTCGATACCTGCAGAAATAACTACATTCGTACCTTCGGCAAGTTTCACCATTTCAACGTAGCTAACCCAATAAGGAGCCGGCACAATTACTTCGTCGCCCGGACCGATAATGCTTAGCAATACATTACAAACAGATTGTTTGGCACCACCAGAAACGATAATCTGATTTGTAGTGTATGTCAGACCGTTTTCATTTTTCAACTTGGCAATGATTGCTTTACGTAAATCAAGATAACCGGGAACGGGAGAATAGAACGAGTAATTATCGTCTACTGCTTTTTTAGCCGCTTCCTTAATATGATCAGGTGTATAGAAATCAGGTTCACCTACACTTAGGTTAATTACATCGATTCCCTGAGCCTTAAGTTCGTTACTCTTCTGAGACATCGCCAGTGTTTCCGATGGCGATAAACTTGCTAAACGATCTGAAACTTGTGTCATACCAATTCTATTTGTATTGATTGTTTTGTATTATCGTGACAAAAATAAACAATTGAATCTAATTGTGCAACTTATTGACAATTATTTGATATTGTGCAATATGTGACCCATACGTTCCTTCTTTGTTCTCATATAGAAAGCATTGTACTCGTTTGGCTTAATTTCCATGGGTATATTTTCTACAATATGAAGTCCGTAAGCCTCCAGTCCGATTCGTTTAATCGGGTTGTTGGTAATCAATCTCATTTTTGTTACACCGATAGAGCGTAAGATCTGTGCACCCACGCCATAGTCGCGCTCGTCGGGCTGGTGACCCAAATGAACGTTGGCATCTACCGTATCCAGACCATTTTCCTGCAATTTATACGCTTTGATCTTTTCCATCAGACCAATACCGCGACCTTCCTGATTCAGGTAAACAACCACACCTTTTCCCTCTTTCTCTATAAGCTGCATCGACTTGTGAAGCTGTTCGCCACATTCGCAACGCATAGATCCAAAGATATCACCTGTAGCACAAGAGGAGTGTACGCGAACCAGAATAGGTTCGTCTTTTGTAAATTCACCCTTAATAAGAGCGATATGTTCGCGGCCATTACTTTTCTGACGGAAAGGAATTAACCGGAAATGACCATATTCTGTTGGCATGTCTACCTCTTCGCCCTTATCAACAATCGATTCGGTCTTCAATCGGTAAGCTATCAGATCCTTTATGCAAATAATCTTGATATCAAATTTCATAGATACTTCCATTAATTCGGGCAGACGAGCCATGGTGCCGTCTTCGTTAATTATTTCAATTAACGCTCCGGCAGGGTGTAAACCAGCCAGACGAGCCAGGTCGACAGCCGCTTCTGTATGGCCTGAACGGCGCAATACACCACGTGAACGGGCGCGAAGGGGATTAACATGACCGGGACGTCCCAGATCCGAAGGTTTTGTTTTAGGATCTGCCAAAGCCAAAATGGTTTGGGCACGATCAAACATGGAAACGCCTGTTGTACATCCTCCGCCTAACAGGTCTACCGTTACGGTAAAAGGAGTTTCAAGGAGAGATGTGTTAGTCGTAACCTGCATATCAAGTTCAAGATCACGACAACGTTCTTCTGTAATTGGTGCACATAATACACCACGTCCGTGCGTGAGCATGAAGTTAACCTTTTCGGGGGTTATCTTTTCGGCGGCAACAATAAAGTCGCCTTCATTTTCGCGATCTTCATCGTCTACAACAATTAAAAACTTTCCTTCGCGGAAATCTTCTATCGCTTCTTCGATGGTGTTTAATTTAATCTCGCTCATATTTGTTTTGCTTGAATGTTTTCAATAATAATCTGTTTTACCTCAACGCTTATCTTTTGTACCACTTTGATGTCGTGGATTAGTAACTTTCGGTTGTACATTTCAAAGAAATAGAAAGGTACACCTAAAGGAAGTACAATCGCAATAATGAGATTCAACGTATCAGAAAGAGCTTCTCTTCGTTTGCTATACCCGTTAAGATAGGGGTAATCCATAAGCTTGTTAAGCAGCAATATATGTTCCGAATTTGCTAATTCTTCCACGATACCTTCCAATAACGAGGCAATCAATACGGCCTCTTTGTTTTTTCCTCCTTTTCTCCAGAAGGAGATGTAACCCACACGGGATTTGTTCGATTCGAGAAATGATGCGCTAAGTCCCGTCAGGTTGTCGATACGCTCCAACACATTGCTGTAATCCGGAGGAGTCATGATCACTTCTTTTCTTTCAATCTTTCTGCTTTCGCCTTTTCCGACTAATTTTTTGAACCAGTTGATATAGGTATCCGCGTTAAGTATTACCGAATCGTGGGCTGCTTTGTACGTAAGGAATATGCCAAGAGGAGCCAATACAGCCGAGCTTAGCCACATTCCTTCCCACTCTTCCCATACACCACTGCGTGCCATTTTGAAACCAACGTTATCGATAATATAGTATATGATAAACAATATTACCGAAATAACCACAGGCGTACCCAGTCCCCCTTTCCGTATAATTGCCCCCAGAGGAGCACCGATAAAGAAGAACACGAGGCAAGCAAAGGATAGGGTAAACTTTTTATGCCATTCAATAATATGACGGCGTATTTTGTATGCATCATCTTCGAGCGTAGAAGCTCTGAAGTAATAATCTGCTTTTATGGATTCCACCGCCGATTTGGCTCTTCCCAGTAAAGAAGCTTTTGTTGCCGGCGAAGAAACAGTATATAAGCTGTCGAAATTTAATGCCAGCGAAGCATTTTTCTTTCCTGCATCGGCAAGCATTACAGTGTCTGCTCCGGCTTTCATCTTTGCCAACCGTTCGGCGCTGAACGATTTTTTATAGGAAAACTCATAGATGGTTCGCGCGTTATCCATTTTAACGCTGTCTATACGCAGAGTCATGGAATCGATGGAGGTCCGAAGATCCTTCAGATTCTTTCCGACATACATATTTTGCATGAACGACTCGTCTGTACGGGTGAAGTTGGCATTAAACTCGATAAGCACTTCCCGGTACCCGAAGGATTCTCTTCGGTAAGGAACGGCAGTGGTAATATCGGACGACCCCTGACTTTTCAGGTTTTCGAACGATTCGCCGTTATAGAGCGAGAGTACCAGAAACATTTTATCGGCCGATGTTTTCAGCCTTCCTGAGTCGGCTACAATTACCCGGGCGTTGTTGAACCCTTCCGAATAATCGTATATCATCATGTCTTTAAGAAGCCCGGTCTTATTGTCTTTTTCTTTTACATACACGTTAAACCCGGTAATCCCATTATAGAACGTACTTTCCGGAATATCAAGTTCGGGCGATTTCTCGCGCATGGAAAAGAGAAGGGAGAATAATTTAACCTGCACCACAGGCATGATGTTGTTTTGAAAAACAAAAGCTGTCGCGCTAACAATCAACAGAGTAATTATCAGTGGACGCATAATGTGAGTAAGGGAGATTCCTGCAGCCTTCATAGCCAGCAATTCCAGTCGTTCGCCAAGATTACCAAAAGTCATTAACGAAGCCAGGAGGATAGCCAGAGGTAAAGCCGTGGGAACCATGAATAGTCCGGCATAAAAGAACAACTCGGCCAGAACGGGGAGCTCCAGTCCTTTTCCCACCAAATCATCAATGTACCTCCACAAAAATTGCATAAGTACAATAAACAGACAGATGCCAAATGTCATTGCAAACAATGGCAGAAAAGTCTGTAGCATAAATGTATATAATCGTTTTGCTCGAAACATTGCCTATTCAGGTTGAATGGACAAAAGTAGTGCAAAAAACGATACAAATGTCATTTCTTATTGTGAAACTACGCTAAATGCCCAGAGTCCGTTTAAGCTCTTCTACTTGTGTATCCCATAAACTTATTGAGTCGCTCTTGTCCGCAGGTTCAGAAAAGTCTGTAATTTCCAGCGCTGTGCCACCGGTAAGCTCTATGCTGTGAATGATAAATTCAAAATAAACCGATTCATCTTCTTCGTCTTCCCACCTGTAACGGATGCTTGTTTCGGGTTTCATGGAAACAACCAACGCCCGTTCTTCTGTTTTATCCCACTTAAAAGTATAAAGAGAATCGTCGATGATTACGTCGTCGGCAAACCAAGCTGATAATCCCGGCGGTGTAGTAAGATGATTCCACAAACTTCGTTGCGAAACTTTATCAAAAATGTATTCAATATGAAACTTCTCCTTCTTCATCAGGTTCATCTGTTTTATGCGGAGCAAGATACATAAAAGAATTGAATGAATCCTAATTTTAAACAGTAAAAAACACTTATGTATTAGAGTCTTAACTGAGAAGTATCTAAAACAGCGGATTTTTTTTCTTCAAACTGTTGCATATTATAAAATAAAGCTCTACTTTTGCACCATCAAAATGAAAATGATGGCGAGATAGCTCAGCTGGTTAGAGCGCATGATTCATAATCATGAGGTCCCCGGTTCAATCCCGGGTCTCGCTACACTGAAAAATAAGGCATTTGGGGGGCTCCACTCCTGGGTGCTTTTTTTCTTTTCCCCCAAAACGTAGGATGTTCACCCCCGCTAACGACGCTGAATCGCCTGATCACTAGTTTCGGGTAACGAAAGGATCTCCCTCTTTGGATGAGGCAACTACCCAACGAAAAGCATTTACAAACAATAGTTTCTGAGTGGCATCCGTAAATTCAAGATCTCCGTGCCCCATGTTTAAATAGATCATCCGGTACCTCTTGTTGGTCCACACGATGGGGAAATCTCCGGATCTCACCACATCTTTGATACCCAACGGATAGTTGTCGGCGGTGATGCTCAATAGTACGTCTACATCCTTATTATCACGGGGACTCGGATACCATTGGTACCATTCGCTTTCGGGCACCACAAAAGATGCAGGCAAATTCCCGGTAACCGGGTGAGCGGAGTTATCTGCCCGTACCTTTACAGGTTGGGGAGGCCAGTTGTTGCAATTAAATACTCCTCCGCCAAGAAAATCCACCAGCCAGGGCCAGTTGGTGTTCTTATCATTATAAGCTGCTGCATGAAACCCCATCCAGCCACCACCATTTTCCATATATAGCTGAAAAAGCCTTCGTTCGTCCGGATTGGATGGCGTGCTGTTTAGCATGATAATCACGTTATATTCCCTTAGTTTGTTATAATCAAAGGCGGAGAAATCGGTGGAGACATCCAAAATAAAGCCATCCCCGTAATTAAGCCGTTTAAAGAAGTCGACAGCCTGTTCGGCAAATTGAACATGCGCCTCCTCGGCCTGACGGGTATAATAAATCAACGCCTTAAATCGGGGAGCCCTGGCATAATCGGCCATATAATCAACTTGTTGCCCCCAACTGGTAAGCACAGAAACAAAACTTATAAATAGCACGAGAACAGGATAACAACTATATTTTTTCATCAGAGTGTAAATTTAGGTGCTAAATATCAGAATTAATAAATTAGTACGCAACTTTTTCAGAGAACATCTGTCACCTGCCACTAATTGAATGAAATCCCTTTGTGGAAGCGGATTTTGGAAGTGAGAGATAGCTAATGACAGATCCCCGGCATCTGTCACCTGCCACGCTGGCAACATTAATTTATTATCGGCAAAAAATCATCCCAAGGTGAAGGAAATCTCCTGAATGGTGAAGGATATCGGGCAAAAGGTGAAGGATATTCCCAATAAGGTGAAGGATAATTCCGGATAAAATTTGTGTAATGCGCTTACAGTATATTTGTTAGCTCAAAAGGTGAAGGAAGTGAAGGATAATTTGCAAAATTACTATTGTAGGTCATTTCATGTAAACCCGTTTTAGTAATTAGTTGCGGTAACTTGTTCGCCAATAAGTATATACTTATTGGTCGAAAAGTATATACTTGTCAGACAAAAAGTATATACTTTCGCCAACCAATATTATATCTTTGAAACATCAGCTATATAATTATGAAAGGTCAAAGATATAATCAATTTCACTCCTTTTCATTAGGGAAGAAATTCGTATTTTTGCCCTAAAATTCAGAATAGGCAACAAGCAAAGTTCTTATCCTGTCGTTCAATACTATTAAGCGAGCTATAGATGGAGACAAATATATTGGAAACCGAAAGGTTGTATCTGCGTGAAATGAATCAATCAGATTATAAGGCATTAAGCCGGATACTGCAAGATGAAGAAACAATGCATGCGTATAACGGTGCATTTACCGATGCCGAGACACAAGATTGGCTCGACCGACAGGTTAAACGCTATCAGGAATACGGATTCGGTCTGTGGGCAGTTGTGCTGAAGGAAACAAATGAAATGATTGGGCAGTGCGGACTTACCATGCAACCCTGGTGCGGTAGACAGGTGCTGGAAATAGGCTATTTGTTTCAACGGATTTACTGGCATAAAGGCTACGCAACAGAAGCAGCAAGAGCGTGCAAGGAATTTGCTTTCACAAAACTCGATGCGGACGAAGTCTGTTCCATTATAAGAGATACCAATACCCCCTCTCAAAACGTAGCGCTGAGAAATGACATGACGATCACTGAGACGTGGACAAAGCATTACCGCGGCATCGATATGCCGCATTATCTATTTACAGCCAAAAGAGCAAACCTATAAACCAAGACCAATAATAGCATTATATGATTCTCTTAAAAGATGCCTACAGAAGATAAATAGTCATTTCCTGAACAAATAATTGAGAAATATAGTATTATCTATTCTTGTTTTTACTATTGACGGCTTCTTAAAATAGAGTCGTATACGGAACTAAACTTATTTATTAAAACCTTTTGCAGAAAGGAATTCCCATATACGTTCCAGGTATGTATAACTTCCTGTTCCCGGAGATGCTTTAAATTGGAAACAATGGTCACGGGTAGCTAACGTATGAAGTTCGCTCTGAATACCCATTTGTAACATCTTTTCCCAAATCTTTACGGAGTTCATAGCAGACCATCCGTCAGAATCTCCATGAATAAATAACATAGGAGCAGTCTTCAAATCAAAAGAGAATTCGGGGACCAGTATAGCACTATCATCATTACCCTTACCAATATTTGGTTGTTCTGCACCATCGGTAAGTGCATAGGCAGGATAAATACCAACTCCCCATTGTACATTGCAAGGAAGCTTATCAATATCATCAACCGGCAAGTAAGAGTTATGTAAAGATGAAGTAACACCCATCAAAGTTAAATGTCCACCGGCAGAACTACCCATAATTCCTATTTTATCAGGGTCAAGTCCTCGTTTTGCGGCTTCGTTTCGTACTATTCTAATTGTACGTTGTAAGTCTTGCCAAGCAGTAGTATGTTTAGATAAATCGGTTTTAGGTCTGGGCGTACGATATTTTAAGGTTACTACTGCCATTCCCATTTCATTTAGATATCGACGAGCTGGAGCTACTTCAAAGCCATCAGGATCATTACCCTCATAGCTTCCACCCGAGTAAATAATTTGTATAGCTTTTGTCTTTAGATTTTTTGGCATATGCCACTCCAAATATGCAGTACATTGATCTGGCTGAAAATTAGGTGTCTTTCCTTCTGGCCAAACATTTATCTTCGTATAATTACTGCGATTTTCGTCGGAAGGATATCGTTTCATCAATTCTATTTCGTCTGATAATTTACCTATATAACCCATCTGTTGCATAAATTCAACACCTCTTTCAAGTCCATAAGCACCATGATCTTTATCAGCATATAGATGTAGTTCTGCAGGAATATTCATTCGTCTTAATTGGCGATAAACTAATGTAGAAGTTTGTGAAGCATAAATATCTTTTCCTCCGTGATGAAGACTCATTGGACAGGTATAGTGGTCAAATTTAAAAATACTGCTTAACTTCACATCTGTTCCATATCCTTGACGACTAGAAGGAATACCTGTTTCTGCATCAGTAGTGCCATAGGCTGGAGCATTAACAATAGCCCAATTAATATGACAAGGTATTTCATCGATTTGATCGACTTTTTCATAAGCAGAAGTTAGAGAACTAGTTGCCAGCAATAAAGCTAAATGTGAACCGGCCGACATTGAAATAACACCAATCTTTTCTGGATTAAATCCGCGCTTTGCAGCTTCACTTCTTACTTTACGCACAGCACGTTGTCCATCTTCCCATGCCGTTTGATAAATAGGAAGCCCTACAGGTCTGGGAGTTCTATAGACAAGGTTTACACATTGAAATCCCAACTTAGTAAATTTTTCCTTCCACAGTTTAATAAGATCCACATCACAACATGATCCATAAGCTCCTCCTGAAATGAGAATCATACATCCTCCATTATGTACTTTTTTATCCGGAGCATCATACCATTCCAGGTAAGCTATTCTATTCTTATCTGCATTAAATTGTGTTTGGGCAACTTCGTCGGTCATAGCTGCAATCTGATGCTCTTGTTTATGAGGCATTTTACCATTTGGCCAAATGGTTACTCTTTCGGCTGCAAGAGATGTAATACTGATAAGTAAGGCTAATAAGCATAAAATCTTTTTCATAATGTAGATATTTCAACTAGAGAAGAATGTGTTTTCATAATACTATGCAAATATACTATATGTTAGTTATTTGATCATAAGGTTTTCTTGTGTTTTTGCCGTTACTTCTGCGAACGTATGCGGCTGAGGGTATAGATGGAGATACCCAGAAAGACGGCCACATATTTTAGCTTTACCCGGTTGATAAGTCCGGGATATCGTTGCATGAAGTTCTCGTACCTCTCTTTGGGAGGCAGTTGCAGCCTGTCGACAAAAATATGGCTGAGCTCTTTGTTCACATCCTGATGCAGGATTCTTCCCCAGTTGGCAATGTCGATGTATGTTTCGTACAGTTCGTTCAACGTGTCGATGGGGATGACATACATTTTACACTCCTCCAGTGTTTCGATACTCTCTATCGATGGCCTGTTGTAATATAACGAATCCATGCCGAACGTAACATCACCCTCCTTGCTGAACCAGGTGGTCGTATCTTTCCCGTCGTGGTGGAATACCGACCGGGTGATGCCTTCTTCAATGAAATAGACCATACGGTCGGTCGTGCCAGAATGAACAATACACGTATTCTTGGGATAATACCTCACCTCCATGGCTGAAACGAGCGCATTCAGCGCTTCATCGGAAAGGGGATGAACCTGATTTATCTTGGCAACAATATTTTTCATTGAATCATTATTTTATACTTTCTACAAAAATAATGAACTTTTCCTACCATCCGGCTACCTGTTCCAATAATCTTTTTACCCTCCCCGTCCCCCAAACGGAACTCTTACCTGCAAGAGGCTATTTTCTCTTTTTACTCAAAAGCCTGGCAGCTAACCATTTTCTTACGGGTTCGTCGTATAACTTCAGGGCGAGATAGGCCACGAAGAGAGTCCCAGCATAAACGCAAAGCGCTACTTGCCACGTTTCGGCGAAGGTAAACAGCTTGTTTTTGATGAGCCAGGCGTAAAACAGATACATGAATGGATAATGTACCATGTAGAGCGGGAACGAAATATCTCCCAGGAATTTACAGATCTGGGTAGAACGTATGTCGGTTGTACTTCCGGATGCACCCACCCAGACAAGGATCGGGAAGACAACAAGGATGCAGAACGCTTCGTAAAGTCCGTTCCACGATATGGGAGAAGTTCCTTCAAAGTAAGGAACCGTGAACAGAACCAGCAATACAGCCGAACAAATCCAGAAGGCACCCCTCACCTTGATCGGTTTAAAGTGACGCGAGAGAAGCATGCCCATTGTAAAGGGGAAAAGCATTCGTAAAGCACCACCCAGGAAATTCACCTTGTCCAGCGTCCATCCCACACCGATACTTCCGTAACCGGAGATGTCGAACAGGGCGAACCACGCCAGGGCTATCCCTAAAAGCACCGTGAGAATCAGCAACCCTTTGTTGGACAATTTACGGATAAACAGCGCATACAAGATATTGCCGATATATTCGAAGAACAGCGACCAGCTCGGTCCATTCAGAGGAAACATCTCTCCATTGCCACGAACCTCGTAGTTAGCCCCGGGAATAGCCGGGATAAAGAACATTGTGAGCAGCAAAGCCACCATAACCATCGAAGTAGCGATGTGCGTCCCGTCCCATTGCACACTTCCCTGAATCAGAAAAGTGATGGCACCCAATACCGCCCCCATAATCACCATCGGATGCAGACGAATCAAACGTCGTTTAAAGAAATCCTTCAGCGTCATACTCTTGCCCCAGCGATCATCATAAGCATAACCGATAACAAACCCCGAGAGGATAAAAAAGAAATCTACGGCCAGATACCCGTGGTTGATACTTTCGATGAGCGTCCCTCCGGCAAAGGAATAGCCCTCGAATACGTGATACCACACCACCAAAAGCGCCGCAACCCCCCTCAATCCATCCAGTAAGTTATAATGAGGCTTGGAATCAGCAAAAGCAGCGGAAGCATAATTTTTCGACATTGTTAGATCAGTTTAGTTGGTTCGTTCTTCAATCGGAGGCAAAAGTACGGATTGCCAATTGAACAGGATTTGCTTTAAAGCAAAAAAACGAGAGATACGTAATTAATACACATCGTGAAGTGCGTCACAGATTGATCCCATTATAACCTATTTTAATCTGAATCTCGCCATCTTTTTTGCAACACATTTCTCCGTCAACTCTTGGATTATCTGAGTTGCTGACTGTTTTGACAGACCGATTTCAGTTGCCACCGCAATCGTATCGGCAAGAGTAGGCTCTCCTTTACCATTTATGGTCGTAGTGTGGTAGCCGTTAAATCCACTGCAAGGCAGTAGATCAAAAGCCGGCGAAAGTTTCCACGCTCCATCAATCCATTGGAACGAAAAGTTCTTAGCATGATCGTCTCGATTTGAAATCAAGATATTAAACACCATTAGCCGGAACATTTGAGCCACCTGTTCCATATCCTTGGTTAGATTCAGCGTCAGTTTCAACAGCAAAGAGTAGTCAAGACCAGGAATCCGATAATTGGCATTGAGCAGTCCGGCTGCACTTACGGTATGTATTTTACCTTGAGGAGTTCTGTCGAATCGTTCAACTCCGAAATAGCGATCATCAAACAAGCGGGTTTCCGCCATTCGTATTCCGCACTCTTTGGCAAGCAGAGAGTAGTTGTACTCTATTTCTCCAACATTGACTGGATCGCTGGTTGCTTTAAACTTCACAAGCCACTCACAACCCTCTATTTTCGCAAATACTTTCGGACGTGCTCCACCGGACGAACCGCCATATTTATAGAGCAAATCGACAGAACCCGTACTTTCTTTGCTTTCGAGTATTTTTTCGGTCTCTTTTGCTAAACGATCAAAATTTAGAAACTCATCATCTGTGGCAATGCTTTTGTCTGGTCGATACTCCAATGCGCCACGTCCGGTAGAACCGATCAGCGACAATCGTTCTAAAATATTCAATTTATATGGATCGACTCCTTTCTCTTGACAATAGCGATCAAGCAATAGATTGCCCCAACCATCCGGCAAACTATCATCGAATACCCCAAAGTTTCCTCCGAACGGATCTCGCTTGGCCATTATCAGACCTGGCTTCAACGGCAGATAGAATGGAGATATTGAAAATCCGCTCTGTATCCAATCTGCATCGTATTCAAAACCACACAATCCATCGGGCGTAAGAGCCATTCGCCCTACACGTCTATCATATATAAAAATCTCTATCACTGAGACACTATTCACTTTTAAGCCCTCTCTTTCTTAGTTTCGTTTGCTCCGCTTTTAATATATCGTCAATACTCTGATAGGACTTGCTACTGAAAAGAGTTTCGAACTCATCTGTCATATCCAATGCAAAAGCAAGCATCACCAATGAACGCACAGATATCTCTCCCGATGATTCAAAACGCCTGTAGGAAGGCAACGAAAGCCCTGCTTTTGCAGCAAGCATCTTTTGTGTCCATCCTTTTTCCAATCGCCTCTGTTTAACACGCTGGGCAATACCCGACATTAACAAGTCGGGAGTTCTATCTATAAGTGATAATATATTGTTATTTATGCCTGTTTTCATATATCTAATGCTATTATATGAGCACTTACAAAGTTAATCAAAGTTTCTCAACTTATGCACTCTATAACTTATATTCTGTATGTTGTGGCAAAGTTTAGATTTAGATCTTTAAAATATCCATGGGGCTATTAAAGCTAAACCTGGCATCTGTATGCTTTATCCTGTTATCACCCCACGAGGCCACCCCAAAGTCAACCTTTGCATTTTTGGCACAATGATAATCGTAATCACTATCACCTATATAGAGCACTTCATCCGGAGATAAGCCACACCTTTCCATATAAACAAGCAGCGGATCCGGATTCGGTTTCGGACGGGGCGCATCCGTAACACATATAATCGTATCAAAATTGCCGATAATCTCACCTAAGGCAAAATCGTTGTTCAGTTCGTCGTGCGTACGCGAAGTGACCAACCCTAAATCCAACCCTTTACTCTTTAGAGCCGCGATTGTATTTTCGATATGAGGAAAAAGCTCTATCTCAGCCTTGTGCTTGATAAAGTTCTGTCCCCACACAACAAACGCCTCTTGCGGATTTTCAGCACCGAGACGCTCCATGGTAGTCACCCCCGGAATACCCAACACAAAATTAAGGTCCGAAGTCTCATAGCGCTTGCCAAATAACTGCAGAATAGTTTCCTGCCAAGTAGCAATAACCACTTTTTCATTGTCTACCAAAGTCCCGTCAATATCAAAAATCAAATGTTTATACCCCATATTATCTCGTTTTAATAAATTTCAATGCCCCTAATGTATCTGCCTTTGTGCTGGTTCATTACAGATCGATCCCGGCCTTTCTTGCTTGCGAATGCTGAAGGGGGCGTTTGATGTTGTAATGTTTGCCGTCTTTGATGAAATTGGCTCCGGTCTGCTTGAACCAGAAAGATACCTTTTCCTTGTCGCAAACCCCGCGAAGTCCCATCACCCAGTCGAAGTCGCATGGCCGGGCCTCGTTTCCCGATTCTCCGCCGGCTACAACCTGTTCCACCCATTCGCCTATGTTGTACGGAGCAAGATCGATTCGCTCCAGCAACGGTTCGCAGATAATAATTTTGTGCCTGACGGGAGCGGAGCGGTAAATAGGCAATCGATAGTCGGCACGAGATTGGTTCTCTACCGTGCAACAGATGGTAACATGCTCGTAGCCCTCGCCCCAGTCGGCCGGCAGACATTGAGCCAGACGGTCTATCCGCTTGGTAATCATCAGGAACTGGAGGTCGCTCCGTTGGCGGATCATCTCCCAGGCATCGGATCGCCACGGATCGGCATCCTCCACAAAGAAATCGGAAGTAAAGCAGGTGTAGACCAACGTGCCCGAGGGAATTTTGTACTCCCCGTTGCGTTTCCGGCGGACGGGCGCATCGAAACTTTTCGTTTGCGTAACCATCGAGCTGTCTATATTTCGCCGGGCATCCCCACGATATACGTAGCAATGGCGACAACCCTCACTCAGCTTGTGGCAACCATGCCACGGATTCCAAAGGGCCGATTTCTTGTCGACGGCATTTACCTCCATAGAACTTATTTATAAAACCTTTACCATTTCAAACTGCTTCCCTACAGCAGATAAACCAAGCACTTTATCAAACCGTACCGATAACGTGCAAATCTACTGATTATATTGACATTCACACTATTGTTTATTACTTCTTTAATTAATATCCATTCTGAAGTACATCCCTTTTCTTTTTTTATTTCCTTTGTACTATCAATGATATCTAAGCCATTGATACATACAAATTGTTTTTTACAGCAGCCTATTGCCCATTAGCAATCATGTCGGAGATAATAAAAATGATAGGTAGAAAACAGATCAATAAATAAGGAATAAGAATATGGAAAATCACAATGTCGCCTACTGTGGACTCTACTGCGGAGCCTGTAAAAGTCAGCTTAAGGGCAAATGCCCCGGATGTTACGGAAACGAAAAAGCTGCCTGGTGCGAAATCAGAAAGTGTTGCCGGGAGCATGGCTACGCCACTTGTGCCGATTGCACACTAATGCCACTAAAGGAGTGCAAGAAATATAACAACATTTTTGCGAAAGTAATAGGCTTTGTAACACGCACAGAACGGAGCAAGTGCATAGACCGCATCAAAACAGTTGGAGTAGCCGAATTTGCCGCCGAGATGAAACTTGCAGGCAAAATGTCCATAAAAAGGTAACACTAAATACTGCCTGAAGATGGAAATCACCCAAATAGCCAACCATAAGAAACAATACATAGAGTTGCTGCTACTTGCCGACGAACAAGAATCCATGATAGACCGCTATCTTGAACGTGGAGACCTGTTTGTGCTTGACGACAACGGCGTGAAGGCCGTTTGCGTGGTAACGGACGAAGGCGACGGCGTATGCGAATTGAAAAATATAGCAGTCACCCCCGGCTCACAACGACAAGGATACGGAAAGAAACTGATCAACCACCTGCTCAGCCACTACGCCGGGAAATACACCCGTATGATAGTCGGCACCGGCGATGTACCCAGTTCGGTCCGGTTCTACAAACGATGCGGCTTCGAACCCTCACATCGCATCGAAAACTTCTTCACAGACAACTACGACCACCCCATGATTGAAGACGGTATCCTGCTTAAAGATATGGTTTACTTTAAGAGGGAGATAGGGTTGTAGTAAATGCATATGTATAATTCTTCGACATGGCTAGATCAGTTTATTTGGTTCGTTCTTCAATTGGAGAACAAGAGTAAGTATTGGCAATCTATCAGTAATTGCTTTAAAGCAAAAACAAGAGATCCTTAATAAATACACATCGTGAAGTGCGTTACTTTTCTTTTAGAAAATGGGTGTTGTGATACGAGTATGTATTTTGGATATTTCCCGCTCATAGTGTCCCATCTGTTTGGAGAGAGGATGCCTGCGAGAAGAACTAAAGGCATAGCTATAACTCCTATCTCAGGAAGTTGTGGAACGGAGTAAAGAAAATCATATTCTATGGATTGTGAAAATAGTTAATCTTTATGGTTGTGATGATAACTAAAAAATAAAATAACATATCGTTGGTTAATTGAATACAAATAAATACATTTGCAAATAACATCAATAATATGACAAATGGAGCTTAATAGATTGAAAGTTGTATTTGTGGAGAGAAAATGTTCTGGAAAATAGTTGGCCGATAAACTGGGGAAGAATGAAACTACTGTTTCTCTGAGGTATACGAATGAGTCACAGCCATCGCTTGAAACACTATTTTCCATTGCAGAAGCGTTGAATGCTGATGTGTAGGGATTATTAACTGAGACAAACAAATAATATTGAGCTATGGCAAAGAAAATATTTGTATCATATAAATATGGTGATAGTAGCGTTTATCCTTTATCTGGAATATATAACACAACAGTCAGACATTATGTCGACCACCTACAAAGTATACTTGATAGAGAAGATCATATCAATAAAGGAGAAGCTGACGGAGAAGACCTAAGTAATTTTCAAGATGAAACTATATGGTCAAAATTACGAAATAAAATATATGATAGTAGTATTACGATTGTTATGATCTCAAAAAACATGAGAGAACCTTGGAAATTGGATAGAGACCAATGGATTCCATGGGAAATATCATATTCATTGAAAGAACATAGTAGGGGAGATAGGACCAGCCAAACAAATGCGATTTTAGCAGTGGTAGTTCCTGATGAACATGGCAGTTACAATTATTTCATGGAGAATAAAACTTGTTGTACAAATGGCTGTACTTTATATTACAACCAGAGCTTATTTGATATATTAAAAGGAAATATGTTTAATGTAAAGTCTCCGAATATGTACACTTGCCAAAATTCCTCTAATATATATAATGGATATTTTTCATATATTCATTGTATTAAATGGGTAGATTTTATTAAGAACGTAAATCATTATTTGGATATTGTTATAAATATCAATTCCAACAAAGACAATTATGAAATACAAAAAACGGTATAGAAATTATTAAAACTCAATAACTATGATTCCAATTTTCGAAAAAGGATATTTCAGTAATAATCGAATAACAGATTCTCGGTTGTCTTCTGTTATAAATGAAGCAAGAACTTTTAGCGCAAGCACTGCTCCTTCCAATAATATAACTGTTTTCTTATCACATAAGCATAGCGACTTAGATGAATTGAAAGATTTTATCGGTTTTTTAGAAACAAAGTATGGAGTAGTTGTTTATATTGATAGTAAAGACCCTAATATGCCTAAGAGTACCTCAGGAGAAACTGCAAAAAGAATCAAATCAATAATAAAGAAATGTAATAAGTTTATCCTGTTAGCAACTGATAATGCCATTGATTCAAAGTGGTGTAATTGGGAATTAGGATTTGGAGACGCTCATAAGTATATTGACCATATAGCAATATTGCCAATCAAAAACAAAGGAGAAAATGACAACCAATATAACGGAAATGAATATTTATATATATATATCCTTATATAGCATATTACAATGGATCGGAAAAATACAGAGATGGTTCATATGTTGAATCTGGATACTATGTTTGTACTCAAGATGCAACAGGATCTAGAACAATTACTTCATTGTCTAGTTGGTTAAAAAAATAGGATATTATGGAAGAATACAAAACTCAACATTTGGAATTTATACAAAACTGCATTGCAAGAATGACTACAAATTCATTCCACATTAGAGGTCTCGAAATAACTATTGTTTCTGCTCTTTTAGCAATATATGCATCAACATCAAGCGAATGTTTTATATTTTGGGGTATTATTCCAATATTGTTATTTTGGTTTCTTGATACATCCGATTTACAGTTAGAACAGAAGTTTAGAGGTGTTTATGATATCGTTACTGAAATAAATATGGACAGTACGCAACTCCTTAAAAAGTAGATTAAATCAATAGTATTATGAATACAAAATATCAAATAATAATTCTTGGAAATAATAATACCTTTATTGATGACATATTGAAAACTTTTTTTCATCATGTTGAAGAATTGAAGATTAAAAAAGAATCTATAATCATAATTAACAGAAATAACTTTCATGAGTATCGAGCAAATGCTCCTGCGGTATGTCTTTATTTTGGGGAAAAAGGCAATTTGAATTATGATATAGACATTACAGCCAAACTGAAACAAGATGCTAATATTATCCTCCCAATAGTTAATAACATGGATGACTTTAATGATTCAATTCCTGAATTACTTAGGGGGGTAAATGGAACAGCTCTTTCATCAAAAAATGATATTAAACCTCTTGTTAATTCTATACTTGAAGGTTTTGGGTTATTAAGAATTTCAAGAAAGCTGTTTATAAGTTATAGAAGGAATGAATCTAGTGAAGTCGCTATTCAACTTTATGAGCAATTAGAAAAACATGGTTTTGATGTATTCTTAGATACACATAGTATAAGACCTGGTGAGCCTTTCCAAGAAGAGTTGTGGCATAGAATGGCAGACACTGATGTTATAGTTTTATTGAATACTCCTGGTTTTTTAGATCGTAAATGGACAAAAGAAGAAGTAGCTCAGGCAAACGCAATGTCTATCGGAATTTTACAAGTTATTTGGCCTAGACATAAGTTGGAAGATATAGCGAAACTGGGTATTCCTTTTCAGCTCTCTGATTCTAGTTTTGGAAATTTTCATTTTAAAAGTGCTGATAAATACTTATCGGACGAAACTATTGAGGATCTTGTTGGCTCGGTGGAATCTTTGCGTGCAAGGTGCTTGGCTTCACGACAGGATAATATAATTACTAACTTTATTCTTTCTGCGCAAAGAGCGAAAAAAGAAGCTGTATTACAACCAGAAAGATATATAACAATCAAGGGTGACAATGATCAAGAATTTATTTTTATTCCCACAGTTGGAGTTCCTGAAGCTTTTATTTATAATAAGTCTGACGAGCTCGTTTGTAAGCTGAAATCAAAAGATGTAAAAGGATTCCTCATATATGATCACTTAAATATAAGAGAAAAATGGCTTACTCATCTATCATGGTTAGATAATCATCTTCCTATTAAATCAATTAAAATTTTAGAGGCAGAAAAATGGCTACAGAAAAACGTTTAAATAATATATTTTTATCAGCAAGTATCCCTAGCCCTGACAGGGATAGACGTTTTTATGACACTGCTGATATTATTGCGATTAGAGATGCTGTAAAAGCTTTGGCTTCCGTTGTTATCCCTAATGCCAATTTGATTTGGGGAGGACACCCATCAATCACACCTCTGATAAAACACGTATTAGAACAAACTAATATTGATGTGAACGAACATATGATTTTATACCAATCGTTATTTCTTGAAGATGAATTTATTAAAGACAATTCTACTTTTAGAAATATAATATTTACACCAAAGCAAAAAACACATAAAGAGAGTATCGATAGCATGAGGTTGAAAATGATTGGTGAAAATATGTTTTCTGTTGGTGTTTTTATTGGTGGAATGGAAGGCATATTTGATGAATACAAACTTTTCAAAGAAAAGCATCCAGGCGCATTGATTATCCCTCTTGCAAGCACAGGAGGAGCCAGCAGGATTCTTTGTGAAGAAATACAGTTTGAACATAAAGAGCGTTTAATTAATGATTATGCTTACATGGTGTATATAACAATTGAAAAGTATACCATATTCCAGTTGAAAAGTATACCAGTGCTCATTGTTTGCGAAGATAAAAAAAGTTATCTAAACGCAGGTTAGATTCTTTTATTTTTGATCCATTTTTGAGT